>Ga0180429_10000768_pt1 | contig 28109 bp, 22 predicted proteins | sample SS_ome_FD_132428 | JGI IMG/M metagenome (GOLD analysis project Ga0180429, IMG submission 132428) | Hypersaline lake sediment archaeal communities from the Salton Sea, California, USA - SS_1_S_1 metaG | ecosystem: Environmental > Aquatic > Non-marine Saline and Alkaline > Hypersaline > Sediment ...
CGGCCGAGCGCCGGCTGTCGGAAGCGGAGGCCTGGCACCAGGCGGACGACCGGGACTGCACGGACGACGCCGCGGACGGATGCTGGAGCCTGTTCTGCGCCCTGAAGCACGCGTCCCTCGAGATGGCCGGCGAGTACAATCACCACAACACGGCCCTGCAGACGGCGAGATTCGTCATCGACGAACTCGTGCCCGACCACGGCTTCGCGCACACGTTGATGGACTTCAACAACGCATCCTCGACGACGCACGCGGACATCCTGCGCGTCCTGCAACTCGTGAAGCAGCGCATCCGTAGCGAGTTGTCGGAGGATCGGGACACGCGTCGCTGAATGAGGAGCGGGACGAATGGACAAGCAGGAACGCAAACCGGACCTTCCGGCGATCGGCATGGGATTCGGCCTCGGCGTCTTTTGGCGGGATTGGGCGTGTTCTACTGGGGCCGGGCGAAGCTCGACGAGAAGGGCCAGGCCGATTAGCCCGCGCTGCGGAACCAGAGATTGTACATGTCGAGGAACATGCCGGGATTGCGCGCTTCGAGCCGGTCCCAGTTGGCGAGGTCGGTCATGCCCGGGTCTCCGGGGAAGCACCGGCCGTAGGCGGAACGGACGGCGGGCCGCAGCAGGTTGAAGCCCAGGATCGTCAGGCCGAGTTCGCGGCCGATCTCACCGATGCGCGGCAGGTCGAAGCGGTGCTCCTGCACGTGGAAGACCAGGTCGCGGCAGCCGCTCAGGCTGTAGAAGTCCGGGATCCGGGTCAGGGGCGCCAGTTCGTCCCAGTGGCGCCCGGCGAGGACGTCGCGCCTGAAGGTGCGGATGGACATAGCGTCGTCGCCGATCCCCTCGGCGGCGATGATCTCCCGGGCCCGTACGATCACCGCGCGCGCCCGTTCGCTGTAGAGGGCGATGTTCATCAGGCCGCCCGGCTCCAGTATCCCGCACAGGACCTTCCAGCCGGCGACCGGATCCGCCATGTGGTGCAGCACGCCGGAGCTGTAGACGACGTCGAAGCGCCGGTCCAGTTCGGGCAGGTCCAGGATGTCGCCCTGCCGGAAGTCGATGTTCCCGACGTCCATCTCGGCGGCCTTCCGCATGCCGTAGGCCAGGCTCGCGCCGCTCAGGTCCAGAGCCGTGACCGAGACGTTCCGGTAGGCCCTGGCGATGGAGATGGGCTGACGGCCGGTGCCGCAACCGGCGACGAGAATCTCCAGAGGTGCTCGGCCGGGGCGCTCGGGCAGGTCGGTTTCGGGCAGGCGCGAGCGCAGGTCGGCGTGGAAGTCGACCGGCGGCCGGTAGGTCAGGGACAGCCAGCGGGGATAGGGGTTCTCCTCGTACTGCGCCTGCACGCGGCGCGAGACCTCGTCCCGGATCGGCCGCAGACCGGGGACGGCGGCCGCCAGGTCCCGTTCGACGAACCGGTCCAGCAGCGTGGCCTTGATCAGCGGCCGCACGCCGTCGGGCCAGTCCTCCAGGGGCATCGCCCGCAGATGCGGCGCGACGGGCATGTCGCAGACGGGCATGTACATGGCGGCGACGAGCACCGTGCCGAGCAGGCCGCCCGCGCCGCCGCCGGCGATCAGCGCGTCCTGCAGCTGCAGCAGGGTCTCGAGCATCCTCTGCTCCCGGGCGTCGCGGTCGTGGACGTACTCGCAGTTGGCGCCCTGGAGCGCCAGGGCGGCGATGAGATCCGCCCGGCCGGCGCCCAGGGCGCCCGCAGCGAGGAAGTCGGTCAGCAGGGCCCGCCGCAGGGCCTTCAGCTTGGGCTCGAGTTCCGCGTCGGTGAAGAAGATCCGCGACAGGGTACGGATCAGGAAGCCGTCCCGGGCGCAGGCCTCCGGGTCGGGTGTCCCGGCGGGGTACTTGTGGTTCAGGCGCGCCGCGGCCACGCCGGCCAGCATGTTGACGTCGACGTTCGCGAACTCCAGGCCCTGCAGGATCTCGGTCTCCAGTTCCGGGTCCGCGGCGCGGTCGGAACGCGTACGGAGCATGTCGACCAGGTTCACCTGCAGATCGAGATCGGCCGCACCCCGCGCCAGCAGGTGGCGGTAGTGGGCGTAGGCCTCGTCCGCGCGCCCGGTCCGCCTGAGCAGCTTGGCCAGGTACATGCGGATCTCGTCGGGCTGCGGCGCCACATCGAGGGCCCGCTCCATCACGGCGGCCGCGTTCTCAAGATCGCCGGCCCGCTCCGAAGCGTCGGCCTCGTTCAGGTAGTCGAGCAGTTGACTGGTGGACATGGACTGCTCCCGTCGATCCCGCGACCGGCCGATTTCCCGCCACGGCACCGGATGGACGGACCGGTGCGCGCGACCTGCCGGGATCGGTTCACACGTGTAAATCCAGGCATCGGAGGCCGTCCGGCGGGGACTTGCATCCGGAGGTCGTGTCTGTCACGTTCCATCGGGGCACGAAACGTGCCATACGGGCTGCGAGGGATGATTCCGATCCGAATCATAGAAGGGTGGATCATGATGACCGAACCGGAATGCCGATCACGTCACGGATTCCGTGAGCGTCCGCTGAATCTGTTGGTGACGTTCGTCGTCGCCGGGCTCTTGTTCGCCGTGTTCGCCGTCGCGCCGGGCTGCGCGCCGTTCTCCGAGATGCAGAGCGCGAAGCTGGTGGGCGAGGACAGGGTCGAGGTGACGCCCAACTGGTCCCAGGTCAGTTTCTCCAACGATGGCGAGTCCTCCGAGATCCTGACCCACGTAGGACTGCAGCTGGCCACGGGCGTGGCCGACGGGACCGATCTGCGCGTGCGCTACGAGCGCATGGACATCGAAGGTGAAGACGGGAACGTCTACAACGTCCTGGGCTTCGGTCCGAAGTTCGCGATCGAGCGGGACAGGTCCGCCCTCTACCTGCCGGTCGGGTTCGCTTTCGGCGACAACGTCATCGACGGCTCGAAGACGTGGCAGTTCCACCCGACGCTTCTGTTCACGGTGCCCCTGGGCGACGCATTGGAGTTCAATCCCTCGGGCAAGGCCCTGATTCCACTGGGCGACGACGACCTGGACGTCATGTTCGCCCTCAATCTGGGGGCCGGGCTGAGTGCCGATTTCGAATCCTGGGTCATCCGTCCGGAGATCGGCTTCCTGTTCAACACCGACACCGATGCCGAGGGCCACTTCGTGCACTACAGCATCGGGTTGACGCTGTTCCCCTGACCCGCCCCGCTCAGTCCAGCGCGTAGCACACCACCGAGGGCGGGGTCTCGTCGCCCTCGTCCTCCTCGTCGTCGCCGCCGCCGCCCATGATGACCAGGGAGGTCACGCCGCCCGACATGCTCGACGATGTGGACGCCGGCCGCACGCGGGCCTGCTTGAGGACGAAGAGGCGGTCGCCCACCAGGAGGTAGTCGTCCTTGCGGGGGTCGTAGTCGACCGCCAGCCCCACCCGGCGCACGTTCCGTCCCTCGGTGTCGAAGACGTCGAAGAGGCCGATGGTGCCGTCCGGGCACTCGCGCAGCCCCCGGCTCGAGGCGACCCACAGCTCGCCGTCGGGCCGGCCGTGGAGGACGGCGATGTCGCGCTCGTATTCGTTGCTCAGCAGCTGGACCATGCCGCCGAAGCGCCGGTCCATGTCCTCCTGGCGCTTGCGGTCGGCCGCCAGGTCCTCGTCGGAGCGCCGGAGCGTCTCGTACTTGCGGGTGATCCTCTGCACCAGCCCGCCCCGCTCGTCGTAGACGTCGATGAGATAGCGGTCCTCCACCGGCGAGACGAACACGCGGCCGTCCGGGGCCAGGTCCCAGTGCCTGACGAAGTCCTTGTCGTGCTGTCCGCCGACGTTGATGTTGCCGTGGGGGTTGATCTCCGTCTCCTGGCGGATGACGTGGAGGCGTTCGCCGTCCGGGGCGACGAAGGCGAGCGCGTAGTCCACGCCTCCGGCCTCGAAGTTGCCGCAGGCCGTGCCGATCACCACGTGGTCGCCCACCGACCGGGCCCGCTCGATGAGGCTCAGCCCCCGGGCCCCGTCGCAGAGCGAGAAGTCGCCGCCGGGGACGCCCTGCCGGTCGAGGGTCACGACCTTGGCGGGCATGAACTGCAGCACGCCGAAGTTCCCGTCGGGCATGAGCATGAACTCGCCCACGTTCCGGAACTCGCCCGGTCCCTCGCCCTCGCGCCCGATCACGCGCAGGAACTCGCCCTCGGCCGAGTAGGCGCAGATGCGGTTGAGCGTGCTGTCGAGCAGGTAGCAGGTGCCCTCGTCGTCGACCTGGACGTCGGTGACGAAGCCCAGCAGCTCGCCGCCCCGGTCGTCCTCGCCGCCGACGCGCCACAGCTCCCGCGGCACGCGCAGCTCGAGGTCCTGCGGGGGCGCCTCGGGATTCGCCACGTGCCGGACGCCGTCGACGATCTCCGTCGTGCCGTCCCAGGCGGCGGCCTCCGGCCGCGGGGAGAGGGCGATCAGCGACATGACGCTCCAGACGACGGCTCGACGCATACCCATGATCCGTTTCCTTCCGTTCGTTCCCGTACCGATTCGACGCTATTCCGACTACGCAACGGGACGGAATCGGTGACAGTCGCCAGGACGACCTCGCGCCCATGTTCCTTGTCGCGCCGTCGAGACCTCCCTAGATTCAGTTGCTCCCGCATTTGGACGCCAAGCCGACCGGAGGGATATCGCCATGCCGTCGCTGCGCCTGTCCGCACGTCTCGCCGTCATCGCCCTGCTCGCCTGCGCCATCGTCCCCCCGGCGCCGGTCCTTGCGGCCGAAGGCCCGGCCGGGCCCTATCTGGGCCAGACGCCGCCGGGGATGACCGCGGAGGTCTTCGCGCCGGGGGTCGTTTCGGTCACGGGGCGCTACGAATACGGCCTCGCCGTCTCGCCGGACGGCGGGCGGATCCTCTTCACGGCGCAGACCGCCGACGACGCGGTCCGCGTGATGCAGGCCCGCCTCGTCGACGGGGCCTGGACCGGTCCCGCTCCGCTCAGCCTGGCCGGCGGCGCCCGCAAGGACGAGATGGAGGCGTTCTTCTCGCCCGACGGCCGGCGCGTGTACTTCGCGCCCTACGACGAGGGGATGGACGTGCGGATCTGGAGCGTGGAGGTCGACGGGGACGCCTGGCGCGATCCCGCCCCGCTGGCGGGCAGCATCGCCGATCAGCCGGCCTTCTATCCGACCTGCGCCGCTGACGGCACCCTCTACTACACCGACATCGCCGAGCGGCGCCCCTACCGGGCCCGGCGCGGCGACGACGGCGACTGGGCGGCCGAACCCCTGGCGGTGGACTACGGCGGCCATTGCTTCCCGGCGCCTGACCAGTCCTTCGTGCTGCTGGATGCACGCGACGAGGACGGCTTCGGCAAGGGTGACATCCACGTGGCCTTCGCCGACGGCGCGGGCGGCTGGAGCCGTCCGGTCAATCTCGGCATCGGGGTCAACACGGCCTATTCCGAATCCTGTCCGAGCCTGTCGGCCGACGGCGAGATCCTGTTCTTCAGCCGCTACGACGAGGAGGACGAGCGGTCGCAGATCTACTGGGTCGACGCCGCGGTCGTCGAACGGGCGCGTCCGGCCCCGGACGCCGACGACAGGGCCGTCATCGCCCGCATCGTCTACGACTCCCTCGCCTGGGCGGTCGCGAAGGACCGCGCCCGGCTCGAGGGCATCATCGCCCACGACGACGACTACTTCGCCTTCCACCCCGACGGGCTCGAAGCGGTGCACGGCTACGAGGCCTTCCAGGCGGGCTTCGCGTTGTGGCTGGATCCGCGCTTCAAGGCGTTCCCGCCCGACATCCGCGACTACCGCTGCCACCTGTCCCGGAGCGGCGACGTGGCCTGGTTCTCGGCCATCGTCGACGATTGCTACACCTGGGACGGCCAGCCCGGCTGTTGGAAAGACACCCGCTGGACCGGCGTGCTGGAGAAGCGGGACGCGGGATGGGCGATCATGCAGATGCACTTCTCCTTCGCGGCGGACCGGGTGGCGGCGGAGGCGCTGGCGGCCGAGGCACGGGCGGCGGAGTGACCGGGACGCGGCGGCAACCTCCCGCGGTCGGTCGCGTACTCCGGAGAGCGTTGTTCAACGGATGCCGAGGGGGAAGCCGGGCGATGAGACGTTTCACGATCCTGATGTTCGTCCTGCTGTCCGGCTCGCTGACGACCGGCTGCCGGGATGCGGACGTCGAGCCGCGATCCGCCACGCTGCCCTTCGTGCTCGACCATAACCGGATGATCGTCGACGTGGAGTTCGTCCGTCCCGACGGGACCCTCCGCCGGGCCCGGGCCTGGGTCGACACCGGCAACCCGCATCTCATGCTGACCGGAGCCCTCGCCCGCGAGTTGGGCTTCGAGATCGGCGGCTGGAGCGGGGACGGGGCCCCGGTCGATCTGGCGGCGCCCGCGCCTCCCATGCGGCTGGACGGTCTGCCGCTGCGCACCGAGGGCGTCGCGGTCCAGGCCGTCGCCGGGGACGCCGTGCTGCCCGGCATCCCCGCCGAGGCGAACCTGCCCGCGAGCGTCCTCCACCGCGAACACGTGGTCTTCGACTATCCGGCCCGGCGCCTGGTCGTCGCCCGTCCGGGCGCTCTCGAGCCGCGGGGCGAACCGGTCGCCTGCCGCGTCAACGAGGGGACCGGCCTCTTCATGATCAGGGCCGTCGCGGACGGGGATACGGTCGCGTTCGGCGTCGACAACGGCTCGGCCGGCACATGGATCTCGAACGCGCTCGCGACGGAATGGCGGACCCGCCATCCGGACCGGCCGCACGCGATCGGCGCCGCCGGGAGCGCCAACTTCTTCGGCTTTCCCTTCGAGTGCGTCGGCACCCTGATGCGCGTGTCCGACCTCGGCATCGGCGGGACGCGCCTGGGTGACGTGGCTGCGCTCGGCCTGGGCCAGCGCATGTTCGACTGGTACTCGCAGAAATCGGCCGGTCCCGTGGCCGGCTTCATCGGCGCCAACGTGCTCGCGGACTTCCGTCTCGAAGTCGATTATCCGAACCGCATGACGTACTGGACGGCGGACGTCCGGACCGGTCCCGCGGATCTCGACATCGTCGGTCTGACTCTTCGGCCCGAGGCGGACGGCGGATTCGTCGTGGCGGCCGTGGTCGCCAGGGACGGTCGGCCCCTTGTCGACGGCGTCGAGGCGGGCGACCGGCTGATCCGGATCGACGGGCGGGAGTTCGCGGGCATGACCATGGGCGCCGCCGTGGACGCCCTGCGCGGGGCGCCGGGCTCGACGCGCACGCTCGTCGTCGAGCGGGAGGGCCAGCGATTCGCGGTACAGGCCGAGGTCCTGAGGCTCCCGTAGCCGGCCGCGCCGATCCGGTCTGGTCCCTCAGCGCAGCAGCGTCATCCGGATCTTCCCACTTCCACCCGCGCCGACGGCCCGGCACAGGTAGCTCCCCGAGGGCAGGGCCCGCCCGTCCGCATCCCGTCCGTCCCATCTGAACACGCGGCGCCCCGCCGTCAGGACGCCCGCGGGCGAGAGGTCGCGCACCAGTCGTCCGGTCAGATCGTAGACGCGCAGGGAGACCCGCCCGTCGCGCGGCAGGTCGAGGGTGAGGGCCGTGGACGGGTTGAAGGGGTTGGGGTGGTTCGCGTGCAGGACCAGGGCCGGCGGCGCCGCATCCCCGTGGACAGGCGTCGCCTCGGGGGCGATGTCCAGGATGACGCCCTCGATGACCGTCAGGCCGTAGGGGATCTCCTCGGGAAGACGGTACCAGCCGTTGTAGGACCCGCCCCATCCGAAGTTGAGGTGGTAGTAGTCGTCGCTGTTGTAGCCGTCGACGACGACGTTGTGGCCCATGGTCCAGCCCGGATCGACCACCGCGAGATGGGCCGGGTGCCCCGCCTTCATCTCGTCGGCGAGGGAAAGGAAGAGGTCGGGCTCGTCGATGAGCAGCCGGCAGTCCGCGAAGCCGAAGCGCAGGTAGGCGTCGTGGGCCTGGCCGACGCCGTAGGTCCCCGACACGCTCGCCGAATAGACCTGCGTCGCCGCCACGCCGCAGGCGAAGACCAGCGCCGCCATGTCGGTGCCGGTGACGGGCGTACCGTCGTCCCAGTGGTCGTTCAGTATCGACAGGTGGGCGTTGAGCTCGGCGAAGGTCGGGAATTCGAAGGCCTCGGCCTCGTCGGGAATCCAGTAGGCGTTGCCGGAGAAGGTGTGCCAATAACGGTCGCCGACGTCGAAGACCGTGTCACCGGTGGACTCGAGATGATCCAGGATCATCCCCATGGCGACGGCCGGACAGCCGGCCACGCAGCGCCCGCCACCGCCGGCGCGGTCGATGGGGCAGAGGTCGTTCCAGGGCGAGCCCTGCGACCAGTTCGCCTCCAGATAGCCGCCGGTGGGCGTGGTTCCCGCGGGGGGCCATTGCTCGAAACGGGTCGGGTCGGGCGCGCCTTCGCGCAGCTCGTCCCACTCGGCGCGGATGCGGTCGCGGGCCGCGGCATCGACCCGGTCGCGGGCCGCAAGCCGGGAGGACAGGTCCGCGGAAAGCATCCGTAGCAGCGGATTGTCTCCCGGGGCCTCCGCCGGGTCGTCCGATTCTAGCGCGTAGGCGATCACCGGCGGCAGGTCGTCGTCGGCCGCGGCCACCACGTAGCCGGCAGGTAGCAGGGCGTAGATGCGGGCCAGGACGGGTGCGTTCCCCACGACGACGGTCTGGCGCGCGAGGACGTGATCGGCGGCGCCGATTCGTTCCAGATGGGACCGGGCGATCGTCCGGGAGACATGGCGGCCGACGGGTGCGGCCGCCGTGACGGCGGCGAACGAGATGGCGGTGCAGAGAACGACGGCGAAGACGGCCCGCGGCTTCATGGATTCCCCCCCTTGACGCGAACAATCGCCGCCCTGGCGGACGGCGGAACAAGCTCCCACCCGGAATTATACACCATCGGTCAGTCGGTGTGGGACCCTGTCGGTTCCCCGTCCGGCAACGACGACAGGAGACGGGCGGCCGTCGCGCGGAGGCTTTCCGGCGCGGGCGGCGCCATGGAGAGGACCCGCCGCCACGCCGCGCGGGCGTCGGCGACGCGTCCGGCCGCGGCATGCGCCCGTCCCAACCCGAGCCAGGCGAGCGGATCCCGCGGATTCCGTGCGAGGACCTGCGCGAAATGCCCGGCGGCCTCATCCGGGCGGCCCAGCTCCAGGGTGGCGCGCCCGAGGTTGTAGCGGGAGGAGAGGTCGTCGGGATTCTCCGCGAGCGCCTTCTCGAAGGCGGCCGCGGCGGCTCCCAGGTCGTCCTGTCGCGCGAGGACGGTCCCCACGGCGTTGTGCATGGGTGCGAAATCGAATTCGACCGTGTCCACGCCGACCGCGGCGGCGAGCGCCGCCACGACGGCCGCGGCGACCGCCAGGGTGCGCCAGGCCCGCTGCCGCGCCGCCGCCCACAGGGAGACGACCGCGTGGCCCGCGCCCACGAGCAGGACCGGCACGATGGCCAGCCGGTAGCGTCCGGTGATGAAGAAAGGGATCACCGAGACCATGAACGTGACCCCGAAGAGGACGAGCAGCCCCACCCGCCGCCGGCGCCGGATCGCGAGGCCGAGGCCGAGGAGCCCGAGAGGCGCCACGACGGCGAAGGTGCCCACGGGCAGGCGCAGAACCGGGGCGAAACCCTTCACGAATTCGAGGTGATGGTGGTTGGGGACCTCGTAGTGGTTCCAGAAGAGGATGAACTTGCGTCCCATCAGCCCGAGCCAGCGCCCCGGCGCTTCCCCGATCTGGCCGAGGGTCCTGTCCATCCAGTAATCCGACACCTCGCCCGCCGAGAGACGCCGCCCCGTCTCGCGTTCCGCGATTTCCAGGGAGGCCACGCGGAGGTCGCGCCGCATCTCGGGGGGCGCCTGGAACAGGCCGGGCGATCCGGTGTGGTTGCCGATGTAGAAGTTGATGCCGGCGTTGGAGGAGACGGGAATGAGATCGCCCTCGACCCTGTAGTTGTGGACGGTCGCCGGGAGTATGACCACGCCCGCGGCCGCGAAGAAGAGCACGGCGCGGAGCAGGCGGCCTCGCGTGTCGTCGGCCGTGTTCTGCCCGCGTCGCAGAAGGGGCAGCCAGGCCGCGCGGCAGAGCCAGAACGCCCCCACCGGTGCGAAGAGCAACAGGTTGGGCTTGCCGAGCCCGGCGAGTCCCAGCAGGACGCCCGCGACGGCGGCCCGCCCCGTGGGGCCGGTGCGGTCCGCGCTCTCGAGCGTCAGGAGCGAGCCCAGCACGAAGGCGATGACGAGGGATATCTCGAGGTACTCGCCGTCGAAGAACACGAAGGGCACGTAGACGGCCGCGAAGGCCGCCGCCGCGAAACCGGTCCTGACGCCGAGGGTCAGCCGTCCCAGCGCGAAGACCAGGGCCACAGACAGCGCGCCGACGCAGGACTGGACGATCCTGACGGCGTCGAGCCCTGGGCCGGCCAGCTTCGCGACCAGCGCCAGGAAGAAGGGATACAGCGGGCTCGAGTGGAAGTACGCGTGGTCGGGGACCGGGCTGCCCTGGAGGATCTCACGGGCCCGCGCCATGTAGAGGGCGGGATCGCCCGAGAGCGTGGTAAAGAGCGGGTGGAGCCGTATCTGGTGAATATAGACGAGCCGCATCGCGAGGCCCGCCGCGACGATGGCGCCCAGGGCCAGCCACCGGCGCCGGGTCATGGGGGAGGTGTTTGCGGGTTCCGTCCTCTTCATGGGCGTCATCTGCGCGGCGCTCCGTTCGTGTCTCGTCGGGAGAGTCAGACCTTAGCATCCGCCATGTGAAAAACAACCGCATTGTCGGCGGGCTAGAGGTAGCCGAGGGACTCCAGATGTCGCCGGTTCTCCCGGCTGATCTCGACCTCGAAATCGTCGTCGGCGTGTCTGGCCGGGAACCGGTCGAGCAGTTCCTTCAGGAAGATGCGCAGGGGGGGCGCGCCCACGTCCTCGGCGCGCCAGAGGTCCGTGCGCTCGCCGGGATCGGCACGCAGGTCGTAGAGCTCGTAGCCGTGGTCGTCGAGATTGTGGATCAGCTTCCAGCCCTCGTGGATGACGGCCTGTTTCCTCTGGTCCCGTCCCCAGGCGTAGCTTCCCTCGGTGAAGACCGGCCGGGGCCCGCGGCCGCCGCCGGCGGGGGCAAGCAGGTTCTCGCCGTGGAAACCATGGTCCTCGACGCCCAGGAGCTCGACGATCGTCCTGGGAACGCTCGCGATCTCGACGTGTCGCTCCACGAGGCGACCGCGCTGCGCCTCGGCGATGTCGCCGCCGACGATCAGGGGTACCCGGATCAGCGGGTCGTAGACGTCCTTGCCGTGGAAGAAGCGGCCGCGTTCCAGGAAGGACTCGCCGTGGTCCGCCGTCACGACGTACACCGTCGGGTTCCTCGTGTCGTATCGCTCCACGCCCGACACCAGTTCCCCGATCCAGTGGTCCGTGTACGCGATCTCCTCGTCGTAGACCGCCTCGACGTAGGCCAGATCCTCCCGGGTCAGTCCGGGCGCGTCGCCGGCGGTCTGCAGGGCCGCGTTCAGGCCCTCCTGCGTGATGCCGGCCGGGAGCCGTCCCCGGTAGCCCGCCGCGAATCCGTATTCCGGATGTCGCACGTAGGTGCTGTGCGGGTCGAAGTAGTGCACCCAGAGCAGGGTCGGCCGACGCCGGAAGAACGGCTTGCGCCGGTTCGCCTCGAGCAGTTCCAGGGCCCGCTTCGTGACCGCCTCGGCGGTGACCGCATCGTGGCCGAGAACAAGGGTTTCGTCGAAGACGTCGAATCCCTGGGCGAAGCCGTAGGTCGCGTTGACGAACATGTGGGTCGTGATCCCGATGGTCCGGTATCCCTCGCGAACGAGCGTCTCGGCCAGGGTCTCGACGGCGTCGCTCAGCCTCGACGTGGCCGAGTCCGCGCCGTGCTCGGCCGCATAGAGGGACGTGTGCAGGGTCGCGACGCTCGGCAGGGTCCACGGCGCCTGGGAGATGGCGTTGCGGAACAGGACGCCGTCCTCGGCCAGGGCCGTCAGGTTGGGCGACGTCTCCCTGTCGTAGCCGTAGGTCGACAGGTGGTCGGCGCGGACCGTGTCCATGGAGATCAGCACGATGTCGGGCCGCCTGTCCACGGCAGGCAAGTGTCCGGTGAGCAGGGCCAGGACCGCCAGGGCGGTGAGAGCGGCGATGCTCCAGCCGATCCGCTTCGCGAGGATGCGGAGGCGTTTTATCGTCGTAGGTCTCATGTCGGTGGATCGCCAATCGCGATGGCACGTGCGGTGGGGGCTCGCGGATCATCCTGGTGGCGCTCGTGTTCCCGCGTGGCCTCTGCCGAGCCTCGCGACCGGCGGGTCGCCTCTCGACGGGCCGGCGGACGCGACCGCCGGGTGATGTCACGGCTGGCCGTTCATACGCAGGATGGACGAGGGTGTTTCTCCCGTAGGAGATATTGATCGTTCGCCGGTCCACAATTCCCTCTTGACCGTCGAACGCAGGTACATATATTTCGTAGTTATGAAAATACAGAATCCCGAACTCTTCACCATCCACGCTGAATACTGTCGCGTGCTCGCCAATCCCAAGCGGTTGATGATCATGGCGTGCCTGGAGCGACGCGAGATGAGCGTGGGGGAGCTGGCCGAGACCATCGAGACGCCCCTCTCCACGGTCAGCCAGCACCTGAGCGTGTTGAAGAACAAGCATCTGGTGAGATCCCGCAAGGAGGGGCAGACGGTCTTCTACAGCCCCACGGACACCCGGATCATGGACGCCTGCCGCACCATCCGGAGGGTCCTGATCGACGGCATGAAACGCCGTGGCGAGGTGGCCCACGAGATCGATCCGAACGCGGTGATCGAGGATTGATGATGCGGATATATCCCTTTTTTTCGCTGTGTATTTCTGAACTTCGGATATTTCGTTATTACAGATTTACATCTTCGCGAGCGTGCCGAAACAGCGAAGGATAGCCGTCGAGATCGACAGCGTGGACCTGCAACAGGGACGGAGAGGATGGATCGCAGACAGTTCATGAAGAGCCTGACCGCGGCGGGTCTGGCTTCCGTGCCGGCCACGGCCGCGCGGGCCTCCCATCCCCACGCCGCAGACGTCGATGCCGTGGGCGTGCTGGTCGACACGACCCTCTGCATCGGCTGCCGCAAATGCGAGTGGGCCTGCAACCAATCCAACGGCCTGCCGCAGGCCGGCCTGTCGTCCTTCGAGGACGAATCGGTCTTCAGGAGCGAGCGTCGGCCGGACGCGGGCCATTACACCGTGGTGAACCGTTACGGCGACGAATCGGATCCCATCTGGGCCAAGATCCAGTGCATGCACTGCCAGGATCCGGCCTGCTCGTCGGCCTGCATCGTGACCGCCTTCGACAAGCGCGAGGACGGAGTGGTCGCCTACGACCCCTGGCGCTGCATGGGCTGCCGCTACTGCATGGTGGCCTGCCCCTTCCAGATCCCGACCTACGAATGGGACAACGCCACCAAGCCGCAGGTGCGCAAGTGCACCTTCTGCCTCGACCTGCTGGACGCGGACAAGGTGCCCGCCTGCGTCGACATCTGCCCCATGGAGGCCCTGACCTTCGGCAAGCGCGACCAGCTGCTCGCCCTCGCGCACCGGCGCATCGCGCGGCACCCGGAAAAGTACATCGACCACGTCTACGGGGAGCACGAAGTGGGCGGCACCTCCTGGCTCTACCTCTCCAGCGTGCCGTTCACCGAGATCGGATTGCCGGAACTGGACACCGACCCCATCCCGTGCGTCACCGAGACCATCCAGCACAGCGTCTTCAAGAACTTCTTCCCGCCGCTGGCGCTCTACGCCTTCCTGGGACAGATCATGTGGCTGACCCGGGACCGGGGGGACGAGCCGGAGTCCCCCGAGGGGGACGACGCGGACACGGAGGGTCGCACATGAGCCACCACGCCGCACCCGTCAGGCAACGGTTCTGGACGCCGGGCGCATGCCTGCTCCTGGCGATCGTTGCCGTGGGGCTGTTCTTCGCCGCCCGGCGCTACATGTTCGGCATCGGCGCCATCAGCAATCTCAGCGACGAGTGGCCGTGGGGGATCTGGATCGCCATCGACGTGGCGTCCGGCGTGGCCCTGGCGGCCGGCGGTTTCACCACCGCGGCCCTGGCCCACGTCTTCCATCGCGGGCAATACCATGCGCTCGTGCGCCCCGCGCTGATCACGGCCATGCTGGGCTACACCTTCGTGGCGCTGGGACTGCTCGTCGATCTGGGCAAGTTCTACAACATCTGGCACCCGCTGCTGCCGTCCATGTGGTCCGGGCATTCGGTGCTCTTCGAGGTGGGCATCTGCGTGATGTGCTACCTGACAGTTCTCTACATAGAATTCATGCCCCTGGTGGTGGAGCGGTTCCGCGGCCGCGTGGCGCTGCCCGGCGTCCTGCGCGCCCTGAACCGGTCGCTGGAGCTGCTGCTCACCCTGTTCGACCGCACGCTGGGCCGCGTCATGGCGCTGTTCATCATCGCCGGCGTGCTCCTGTCCTGCCTGCACCAGTCGTCGCTGGGCGCCCTGATGGTGATCGTTCCCTACAAGATGCATCCCCTGTGGCACACGCCCATCCTGCCGCTTCTGTTCCTCATGTCGGCGTTGGCGGTCGGCTTTCCCATGGTGGTGGTGGAATCCATGTGGGCGTCGCGCGCCTTCGGGCGTCGTCCGGAGATGGAACTGCTGCGTCCGCTGGCCAAGATCATCCCCTCGCTCCTGATGATCTACCTGGCCTTCAAGCTGGGGGACATGGTGATCCGCGAGACCTATCGCCTGCTCTGGCCCCTGAACGGGGTCTCGGCGATGTTCCTGCTCGAACTGTTCGGCGGCGTCGTGACGCCGCTGCTCATGCTGTTGAACTCGCGCGTGCGGCGGACGCCGCACCTGCTCCTGATCGCGTCGGTGCTCGTGGTGCTCGGCGTGGTCGTCAATCGCATCAACGTGTTCCTGGTGGCCTACACGCCGGTCTACGGGAACCAGTCCTACGTACCGCACATCGGGGAGATCGCCGTCACCGCGGGGCTCGTGTCCGGCCTGGTCCTGGCCTACCGCGCGCTTGTCGTCGTCTTTCCGGTCCTTCCCGAAGAGGCGGCCGTCGAGGCCGACCGAGAGAGTGAGAGAGAATGCGATATCGAGGTCATCGAGCCTGCGTGCTCCTAGCCGCCGCCTGGATCCTGACGGCCGCGCCCGGAACGGGCTCCGAACCGCCGTCCCACGACTGGGCGTCCCAGTGCGCCCATTGCCATCTCTGCGAGTCGCCGACGCCCGAGGATCCCTGCCTGAAGGAATTCGCCTGTCCGCGCCACCTGGGATCGGGCGAGCTGTCGACGGACATCGGTCCCGAAGTGACGGTGCTCGATCAGCTCGAGGATCTCTACGTGCCGGTCTACTTCACCCACGGCAAGCACGCGGAGATGGCCGCCATGGAAGGCGGCTGCGCCATCTGCCACCACTTCACGCCGCCCAACATGCCGCATCCCGCCTGCCGGGAATGCCATCCCGAGACCGTCACGGGCGAGGACGTGGACCAGCCGGGCCTGAAGGGGGCCTACCATCGCCAGTGCCTGGGCTGCCACGTGGAGTGGGATCGGTCCACGGAATGCGAGATCTGCCACGCCAAGAAGGCCGGCGGACCGCTCCACGGCGAGGCCACCACCTTCTGCACCGAGCCGCATCACGATCCCGTCGACATGAAGGCCTTGATCGTCTTCGAGACGGAATACGAGGACGAGGACCAGGTACCGTTCCACCACGAGAACCACGTGCACAAGTACGGCGGCGAGTGCGCCTTCTGCCATCATGAGCAGAGCTGTTCCCAGTGCCACGTCCACGGCGCTTCGAAACATCCCATGGGCGATCCCGTGGACACGGACATGCACGACGTCTGCTACCAGTGCCACGACGAGGAGCAGGGCTGCGAGGAGTGCCACGGCCGCGCCGCCGACGATCTCTTCGAGCACGCGTCGACCGGCTGGCCGCTGCGCGTCTACCACAGCGGCGTGCGCTGCGCCTCCTGCCACACGCGCATGGGAACGCGCTTCCAGAACCCGTCGCCGGAATGCCGGAGCTGCCACGCCGACGGCTGGGACGCCGATCGCTTCGTCCACGGCGTCACGGGCGTCGATCTCGACGAGGTCCATCTGGAGTTCGATTGCGGGGACTGCCACGGCGCGGGGATCGGCCAACCGGCCGCCTGCGACGAATGCCACGACGACGAGCGCCGACACGACCGCCACCTCGGCTCGATCGTCGGGCTGGAGGGCGGCGAGTGAGCGCGCGCCAGGCGCGCGGAAGGGGAGTCGAGATGCGATTGCCGATCCTGTTGCTCTGCGCCGTGCTCCTGGTGCCGGCGGCCGCCTGCCGTCAGGACACGCCGCCGCCGGAGGAGGAGGGAGGCGTCACCGTCGTGGAAATCGCGCGGCAGGCCCCCCGCCACGCGCGCGTCCTGCTGGAGAACGACTACGTGCTGGCGGCCGAGTTCACGGTGCCGCCGGGGGAGGGGATCCCGTCCCACTACGGTCGCAACCGGGCGGTCTACGCCCTGGGCGACTACCGCCTGGAGTTCCACCGGGAGGACGGGCGGATCGTGACCGAATCCCGCGCCGGCGACATCGACTGGCATGCCGCCGGCCTGCACTCCGTGCGCAACGTGGGCGGGAGCGAGGCCCGTTTCCTGGTGGTCTTCCGCAAGCTGTCGCGACTCTTCGAGTACTCCTTCACCGACGAGGCCGAGGATTTCACCTGTCTCGCGGGGAACAGGTCGGAGGTCCTGCTGGAGAACGAGTTCATGCGCGTGGCGCGGTTCACGCTGGCGCCCGGGGACGAGCTGCCGGCGCACCGCGGCCTGAACCGCGTGATGTACCCTTTGGCCGGCTTCGATCTGCGCTACGCCGCGAACGGCACGGCGGAGACGAGGTCCTACGGCGCGGGCTCGGCCTGCTATTTCGTCGCCGAGACCCACGCCGTGGCCAACGTGGGCGCGACCGAGGCGCGCTACCTGATGTTCGAACTGCGGCAGTGAGTTCCCTGGCCAGGGGCGGGTTCTTGGCGTAGATTACGAGTGTGCCATCTCCATCCCGCTCGGCGCTCCGCGTCGATCGGGCGCCCCACGTTAACGGAGTCGTCATGGGTCACACGCAGTCCGTCCCCGTGCACACCTTCCACATACCCGTCATGGGCACGGGCTTCACCATCGACACGCCGTTGAAGGTCGCCCGTTTCGGCATCGCCTCGGTGGTGTCGCTGGTGGACGACGTTCTCATCGAGCGGGTCCGCCGGCGCCTCTGCCGGGAGCACGGCGAGCCCTGCGTGCCCATCGAGGACGACGCCGACGACGCCCGCGCCCGCCGCATCACCGCCTACCTCGACCTGCTGGACACGCTGGTGGCCCGCCAGGTCGAGCGCGTGCGCGGGGCGGTCTTCGAGGCCGGCAGCGAGATCGTGCGCTACTTCGAACTCCTGCCCCCGTCGCCCGTGCGCGATCTCTACGAGCGCATGAAGACGACCACCGACGCCGAGGCGCGCCGGCGGCTCCAGGACCGGCTGCGGGAGTTCGTGAAGCCCGGGCCCATCGACGTGAACATCATGACCAAGCTCGACCGCGACCAGGACCGCCGCGGCCGCAGGTTCAGCGAACGCTGCACGGACGCCCTGAGCGCCATGCGCGGGTTCATGAACAGCCGCGTCGACGCGTCGGTGGTGCTGTCGGCGGGCATGAACCGCCGCCTCTTCTCGTACATGGCCGAGTTCGGGGACATGTTCCCCGACCAGAGCGGCGACCTGCACAAGCGCATCGTGCTGAAGGTGAGCGACTACCGTTCGGCCCTGCTGCAGGGCAAGCTGCTGGCCAGACTGGGGCTCCACGTCTCCGAGTTCAGGGTGGAGTCGGGGCTCAACTGCGGCGGCCACGCTTTCGGCGGCAAGGGGCAGCTCATAGGCCCCATCCTCGAGGAGTTCAAGCGGGAGAAGGACAACCTGGTCGGGAACCTGCGCCGGATCCGCAGGCAGGCGCTGGACGCCCTCGGCCGCGGCGAGCAGAGCGGCGAACCCGCCCCCGCCCGCATCACGGTCCAGGGAGGTCTCGGCGACGCCGACGAGGACCGGTTCCTGCGCGATCATTACCGCGTGGACGGCACCGGCTGGGGCAGTCCCTTCCTGTTCGTGCCCGAGGTCGTCAACATCGATGCCGAGAACCTGGCGCGTCTCAAGGCGGCCGGCGAGGAAGACATCGATCTCAGCGGCGCCTCGCCCCTGGGCGTTCCCTTCTGGTCCCTGCGCACCTCGAGCAGCGAGGAGAGCCGTCGGCGGCGCCTCGCCGAGGGCAAGCCCGGCAGCCGGTGTCCGAAAGGATATCTGGTCGCCAACTCGGAGTTCACGGCCGCGCCCATCTGTACCGCCAGCCGCGGATTCCAGAGGCGCAAGCTGGAGCAGATCGAGAGATCGGACCTGTCTGATCGCGAGAAGGCGCGCGCCCGGGAATCGGTCGTGGCCAAGGCCTGCATCTGCCACGATCTGGCCGGGAGCGCCACGGTGCCCATGGAGATCGATCCCGAGGCGACCACGGCCGTGTGCTGCGGTCCCGACGCCGCCTATTTCAACCAGGAGACCACCCTCGACGGCATGGTCGACCATATCTACGGCCGCGCGAGCCTGCCGCTGGTGCCCGAGCGGCCCCACATGCTGCTCAAGGAGCTGTCCCTGCACCTGGAATGCCTGCGGCGAGACATCGCCCGGCAGGCCGAGGCGCCGTCGGACCGGCTGGCCAAGGCCATCGGGGATTGCCGGGAGAATCTCCAGCAGGGCGTGCAGCACTACCGGGAACTGGCGGGCGAGATGGTGGCGACGCGCCGCGCGGCCTTCCGCGAGCGTCTCGAGGGGCTGCAGAGGGAACTGGCCGAGTTGCTGCCGGCGCGGGGCGCCAAGGGCTGAGGTCGTTGTCCGCGCCGGATCCGCCGACGAACGGGAGCCGCCCATGACCTATCTGCTCTGTCGGAACCGCGTCCTCGATTATGCGCGCTGGCGGACGGTCTTCGAGGCCCAGAACGCGGATGCGCGGAGCGGGGCGCTGCGCCTCGTGAGCCTGTGGCGGGGTGTCGAGGAGCCCGCCGACGTCTTCTTCCTCTTCGAGGTCGAGAGCGTCGAGGCGGCCGAGGCCTTCATGAACGCCCCCGAATCGGCCGTGGCCGGAGAGGCCGCCGGCGTCGTCGAGGGCGAGTTCCATTTCGTCGAGGAGATCGGGGAGTCCTGATCGACCCGGCCCGCCGGATCTAGCCGCCCGCGCCTTCCGTATCGACCGGCTTCCCCTTGAACGCGCCGCCGTAGGCCTTGTCCCTGTCCACGACGAGGGGGCGGACGTCCTCGACCGGTCCCTGCGTGTGGAGCTTCGCCTTGACCGACTCGACCACGGGCCGGCCGGCGGCCCGCCAGCCCTCGAGGCCGGTCTCGTAGCAGTGGACGTTGGTCATGCCGAGGTTCTCGAGCCGCTCGACGGCCCGGGCCGCCAGATCGCAGCCCTCGCCCCCGGAATAGACGACGACGAAGGAATCCGGATTCATGACCCGCACGACGCGGAAGACGAGCGAGCCCAGGGGCGCGGTCATGGCCTCGGGGATGTGCCCCTGCTCGAAGGCGACGTCGCCCCGCACGTCGAAGACGGCGACGTTGCCGGCGTCGAACTTCCGCTCGAGCTCAAGGGTGTCGATCGTGTTCATGGCCTTGGCTCCCTTTCGATTCCACAAAATAAGATAATTACTATCCGCTTTCAGGACGCCCTCAACATAAGCGCGAAGCGCGCGGGCTGCCACCCGCCCCGCGCACGACCTGGTCGTCTCGCGGATCGTGCTTAGCGTGTGCTTCCGAGGGCGGCAGGCAACGGGTCCGGAACATGTGGGGACGGTCAGCGGATCATGGTCACCAGGGACGAAACCGGGCTCGATATCGTGCGCGGCTACCACGAGCGGACGAAGCACCGGATCGACGCGTACGCCGCCTCGCCGGGGTACCTGGATTGGGCCACCCAGCCCGATCCGTTCAGGACCTTCGACGGTGCGGACGCCGTCGACCTGCCCCACCCCGAACTGCGCGACGCGCCGACCTACGACGGGCTCTTCGGAGCCGCGCCCGCGCCGCTGGCCCTCGATGCCGCGTTCGTCGGCCGGCTCTTCTTCCACGCGCTGGCGCTCTCGGCCTGGAAGCAGGTGCCGGGCTCGAGGCCCTGGTCGCTACGCATCAACCCGTCGAGCGGCGCGCTGCATCCGACGGAGGCCTATCTGCTCGGCGGCCCGATCCCCGGGCTCGCGGACGAGCCGGGCCTGTACCACTACGCGCCGCTGCACCATCGTCTGGAGCGCCGCCGCCGCCTCCCGGTCCCCGAATGGGACGCCCTCGGTGCCGGTCTGCCGTCGCCGCGCCTCCTGGTCGGTCTGACCTCGATCCACTGGCGGGAAGCCTGGAAATACGGGGAACGCGCGTTCCGCTACTGCCACCACGACGTGGGTCACGCCCTGGGCGCGATCGCCCTGGCGGCGCGCACGCTTGGCTGGGAGGCCCGGGTGCTGGCCGATGCGCCCTCCCGGGCGCTGGACCGCCTCCTCGGCGCGCACCTCCAGTCCGGGCCCGAGGCCGAGCACGGCGATGCGCTGCTCGTGCTGGCGCCGCTCGAGCCGGGGCGCGACGCGTCCTTCGCGGCCGGATTCCGTCTCGGCGACGGCCGCGCCCCCGGAGGCGACGCGGATTTCGCCGGCCGGCCGAACCGGCTCAGCCCCGACCACCGTAGCTGGCCGGCGATCGGGGAGGTGGCCTGCGCGGTCCACGAGGCGCCCGACGGGGGCGCGGCTCCGGTCCCGCCGTCCGAACCGGTCCCGTCATCCGAACCGGTCCCGTCGCCGCGGCCGGATCGGGGCTTGCCGGCCGAGGCGATCATCCGCCAGCGCCGCAGCGCCGTGGCCATGGACGGCGAGACGGCCCTCGGCCGCGACGCCGTCTACCGGATCCTCGAGCGGATCCTGCCGTCGTCCTTCCCCTTCGCCGTGCTGGACGGGCCGCCCCGCATCTCGCTCGTCGTCTTCGTGCACCGGGTGGACGGGCTGGCCCCCGGCCTCTACGCGCTGGCCCGGGACCCGTCCCACGAATCCTCGTTGCGGGCGTCCCTCGACGCGGACTTCTCCTGGCGGACGCCCGACGGCTGTCCCGACGGCCTGTCCCTCCACCTCCTGCGCCGGGGGGATCTGCGCTCCGTCGCCCGCACGGTCAGTTGCCACCAGGACATCGCCGCCGACGGCGTCTTCTCCCTCGGCATGCTCGCCCGATTCGAGGCGGCCCTCGGAGCGGAGGGACCGGCGGCCTATCCGCGGCTCTTCTGGGAGGCCGGACTGGTCGGGCAGCTGCTCTACCTGGAAGCGGAGGCCGCGGGCGTGCGGGGAACGGGGATCGGCTGCTTCTTCGACGACGAGGTGCACGATCTCCTGGGGCTCGGCGATCAGGCCTGGCAGAGCCTCTACCATTTCACCGTCGGCGGGCCGATCGAGGATCCGCGGCTGCAGACGCTGCCGCCGTACGCCCATCTCGAGCGCCGCGGATGAAGGCGCCCCTTGCCCCGTCCGCCGGTGCGCGCTATTCATTGACGGGATGCAGACGGCGGCCGGACGGCCGGTTCGCCGGATCCGCACATCGCCCAGTCCCCGTGGACAGACCATGACGCACGCCGAAAACCCGGAAACGCCGGACGCTCCGGGTGCGGCCGCGAAAGCGGCCTCGCCCGCCCTCTTCGATCGGATCGCCCGCCGCTACGATCTTCTCAACCACCTGCTGTCCTGCGGCACGGACGTTCTCTGGCGGCGCCGGGTCGCGCGCGAGCTGGCGGCGGTCCCCCACGAGGTGGTGCTCGACCTGGCCTGCGGCACCGGCGACCAGATCATCACGATCCTGGAGCGCGTACCCGGCGTGAGGCGCGGCGTCGGCATCGACATGGCCGGGGAGATGCTGCGGCTCGGCCGGGCCAAGCTCGAGGCGCGGGGGCTGGCCGACCGGGTCCTGCTCGCCCGCGGCGACGGTCAGGGGATGCCCCTGGCCGACGACAGCGTCGACTGCGCCACCATCGCCTTCGGCATCCGCAACATGCCCGATCCCGAACGCTGCCTGGGCGAATTCCGGCGCGTCCTGCGTCCCGGCGGCACCCTGGCGGTGCTCGAGTTCTCGCTGCCGACGAACCGGTTCCTGCGGCCGCTGTACCTGGCCTATTTCCGCAGGATCCTGCCCCGGCTGGGCGGCGTCATATCCGGTGATGCGGGTGCGTATCGCTACCTGAACCGGACCGTGGAGGCCTTTCCACGCGGCGAGGATTTCCGACGGCGGGTCGCGGTCGCCGGCTTCGCGGACGTGCGCGCGATCCCCCTGAGCGGCGCGATCGCGACGATCTACATCGGCGTCAAGGACGGTTGAGACGGAGCCGATCCCGTGATGCCAGACCGTCCCCGATGCCCTATACTTCCCCGGTCAACGGAAACCGTGTCCAGCCAGCCGACGGAGACGCCGACATGAACCTGTTGAAGGAACTGCGCGAACGCCGCGTGCCGCACTTCGTCAGCGCCTACGTCGTGGGCGGCTTCGGTCTGGTCGAGTTCCTCGAGTTCCTCGAGGGGCGAATGGAACTGTCGCCGCACTTCGTCAACCTGGTGGCCCTGACCCTGCTGCTGATCCTGCCGAGTGTGATCCTCCTGGCCTGGAGCTTCGGCCGCCCGGGGCGCGACCGGCTGGGACGCCTGGGCAAGTTCGCCGTGCCCGCGAACCTGATCGCCGCGGCCGTCCTGCTGCTGATCCTCTTCCAGGGCAAGGAACTCGGAGCCGTGACCCGCACCATCGAGGTGGAGGACGAGCACGGCGCCGTGACCGAGCGCGTCGTGCCCAAGGGCGAGTTCCGACGCCGCCTGCTCATCTTCTATCCCGAGAACGGCGGCCCCGAAGGCGACGGCTGGGCGAGCCGGACCGTCGGCATGATGCTCGGCGTGGACGTCAGCCAGGACATCTTCCTGGACGTCGTGCTGCCGCTGAACATGGCCGACGTGCTGCGCGACGCCGGCCACGAGGACGGCCTCGGCCTTCCGCGCGCGCTCATGCGCAAGATCGCGCGCGACGGCCACTATCCCCACTTCACCACCGGTTCGGTGCGACGCGAAGGGGAGGTGTGGCATCTGGACCTGGAACTGCACGAGAGCGAGAGCGGCCGCGTCTCGTCGACCCGCACCTACGAGGGATCCGATCTCTTCGGCCTGGTCGACCGCGCCACGCTGCAGCTGCGCGAGGATCTGGGCATACCCGGCGCCCACCTCGACGAGAGCCAGGACCTGCCGGTTTCCGAACTGACCAGCACCGACCTGGAAGCCGTCAGGAGCCACGTCGAGGGCCTGACCCTGGTCACGCACGAAAACGATTGGGCCGGCGCCGCAGCCCCGCTCCAGGATGCCGTCGAGCGGGATCCCCACTATGCGATCGCCCACTTCCTTCTGTTCGGCGTGTACCAGACCATGGGCCGCAGCGAGGAATCCGAGGTCGCCATGGCCGCCGCCATGGACAACCTCTACCGGGTCACCGAGCGCACGAGCTACCTGATCAAGTCGGAATACTACTTCAACGTGGAGCGCGACATCGAGAAGGCCATGGCCGTGCTGAAGATGTGGAGCCGGCTCTATCCCAACGACCTGGAGGCCTACAACCGGCAGGCCATGTATCACTACATACGACAGGACCTGCGCGCCGCGGTGGGGTGCTACGAGTCCATCCTGGAGATCGACCCCTCCCAGTACCGCTATTTCGAGGAGATCGCCGATCTCTACCACCAGCTCGGCGAGGACGACGAGGCGGAGCGCTACCTGAAACGCTACGTGAACCTCTTTCCCTCGCGTGCGGACGGGTACAAGGACCTGTCCGACTTCTACAGCGATACGGGGCGTCTCGCGGACGCGCGCGAGGCGCTCGAGGAGGCTCGGTTGCTCGAGCCCGGAGACATCGATCTCGCTCTCGGCTTGATCGACCTGGACGTGAAGCAGGGACGATACGACGCGTCCCGCGCCGCCCTGGACGACGAACTCGGCCGGGCGGTCTCGGCAAGGGACAGGGCCAAGGTCCACGCCCGTCTCCTGGCGCTTGCGCAATCGCGGGGACGGGCCGATGACGTGATCGCGAACCTGGACGCCTTCTACGAGAACATGTCCGAGGTGCAGAACCCGCTGCAGCTCGACATCATCTACGCGATGATGTTGCCGGCCGTGAGCCGGACCGGACGTCCGGACGAGGCCATCTCGCGATTGGATGCCGTCGCCGCGCGCATCGCCCCGCCCTTCGACGCCCTGACCGGGATCAGTCGCGCCGGGGCCCTGGCGGGTCTGGGGCGCGCCGCGGAGGCCCGGGACGAACTGGCGCGCGCCACCGAGGTCGTCGACACCTATCAGTTCGAGACCTTCCGCGCCCCCCTGTCCCTGATGGCGGGCCGGGCGGCCGAGGCGGACGGCGACCTGGATGGGGCGGTGGCCGAGTATCGCGGCGCCCTGGCATCGTTCATCCGCTACGACCCCATCTACCACCTGAAGCTGGCCGGCGTCCTGCGGCGACGGGGCGATCTCGACGAGGCCCGCACGGCGCTGGAAGACGCCATGTCGATGTATCCCGCACACCCCGAGGCCCATCTCGAGATGGCGTTGATCGATTTCGAGGAGGGTCGCACGGACGCGGCCCGCACGCATCTCGAGACGGCCCGCGCCGCCTGGACCGGGGCCGATCCCGGCTATGAGCCCGCCCTGGAAGCGGCCCGTCTGGCCGAACGGTTGGAGCGCCTGCCCTGATGCCGCGTCCGGTCACCCCCCGCTCCATCCCGGCCCTGCGCCGCGCCCTGCTGCGCTGGTACGAGGCGTCGGGACGTACACTGCCCTGGCGCGTGCGGCCTGAGGACCGGGCCCGCGGCGCGTCGCCCGATCCCTACGCCGTCTGGCTCTCCGAGATCATGCTCCAGCAGACCACCGTGCCCCATGCGACCCGCTACTGGCGGCGCTTCCTGGAACGCTGGCCCACCGTCGAGGACCTGGCCGCCGCCGATCGCGACGCGGTGATGGCCGCCTGGGCGGGTCTGGGCTACTACGCCCGCGCGCGCAACCTGATCGCCTGCGCCGGGAGCGTGGCCGCCGCCGGCGGACGTTTCCCGAGCGAGGAGGCGGGCCTGCTGGCGCTGCCGGGCATCGGTCCCTACACCGCCGCGGCGATCCGGGCCATCGCCTTCGACATGCCCGCCAACGTGGTCGATGGCAACGTGGAGCGGGTTCTGTCGCGGTTGCACGTCGTCGAGGAGCCTCTGCCCGCGGCCAAGGCCGGGCTGAGGGACCTGGCCGGCGCGCTCGCCGATCCCGGGCGGCCGGGCGACTACGCCCAGGCCCTGATGGATCTGGGCGCCACGGTCTGCACGCCGCGGGCGCCCGACTGCGGGCGCTGCCCCTGGTCGCGCTGGTGCCGGGCCGGGGCGGCGGACCGCCCGACGGACTATCCGCGCCGCATCGCGCGCAAGCCCCGTCCGACCCGTCGCGGCGTGGCCTGGCTCGTGGTGCGCGACGACGACGTGTGGCTGCGGCGACGGCCGGAGGAGGGGTTGCTGGGGGGCATGCTGGAGGTGCCCTCGACGCCCTGGCGGGCCGAAGTCCCCGACGCGCCGGCGCCCTTCGCGGGCGCGTGGGACGCATGCGGCGAGGTGCGCCATGTCTTCACCCACTTCGCGCTGCGGCTCGAGGTACGCCGCGCGCCGCCGCCGCCCGGCTGGGCGCCGGCCGAGGGCGGATTCCACGCCCTGGACGACCTCGACCGCCTCGCCCTGCCCAGCCTCATGCGGAAGGTGGTGCGGGCGGGGACGGGGTGATCCGCCCACATATCGAAATTGAGTATGAAACGCTTTATCATACATTTAATTGCAATTGACCTTGCATTTTCGAAGATCCTGGTGGTACAACATGTTAGACTAGGGCACGGGTGGACGAAGACCTGACGGAAAACTGCAGGCCCACACCCTCTCGAAAACACAACCAGAAGTCTGCAGACACGTGACAGACGGAGCTGATCCAGACCGCAAGGTACAGCGCACACTTCGCTCCTACCCACCGCTTTGATTCAGGCCGTCGGCCGATCGGTGCACGGGACCGCGACCGCCGGCGAGGCCCGGGAGGGAACGTGGCCATGCGCTACTGGCGGACCCCGCTGGATATCCAGCAGATCAAGATTCCCAAGGGCGAGATCCATCTCATCGTCGATCGCTGCAAGGGCTGCGAGTTCTGCGTGGAGTTCTGTCCGCGCGGCGTGCTGCGCATGTCCGAGGCCTTCAACGCCAAGGGCTACCACTACCCCGAGGTCATCGAGCAGGGGAAGTGCGTGGAGTGCGATCTCTGCGAGGTGATCTGTCCCGATTTCGCCATCTTCTGCCTGCCGGCGGAGGAGGGCGGAGCCACCCAGAAACCCGAGGAGGCCCCCGATGGCGTCAGCTGATCCCAAGCGGGTGCTCACGGGCAGCCACTACCTCGACGGCGATCACGCCTGTACCGAGGGGGCGCTGTCCGCCGGCTGCGATTTCGTGGGCGGGTACCCGATCACCCCGTCGACGGAAGTGGTCGAACGCTTCGCCGCGCGCGTGCCCAAGGTCGGCGGAACCTTCATCCAGATGGAGGACGAGATCGCCTCGATCACCGCCGTGCTGGGCGCGGTCTGGGGCGGCGCCAAGGCCATGACCGTGACCTCGGGTCCCGGCTTCAGCCTGATGATGGAGAACATCGGGCTCGGCGCCATGCTCGAGACGCCCTGCGTGGTGGTCAACGTGCAGAGGGGCGGACCGTCCACCGGGCTGCCGACCATGGTGGGCCAGTCGGACATCATGCAGGCGCGCTGGGGATCGCACGGCGACTACGAGATCATCGCCCTGGCACCCCAGTCACCCCAGGAGGCCTACTACCTGACCATCGACGCCTTCAACCTGTCCGAGCAGTACCGCGTGCCGGTGATGGTGATGCTCGACGAGTGCATCGGCCACATGACCGAGCGGGTGGTCATCCCGGAGGCGAGCGAGATCGAGATCACGCCGCGCCGCATGACCGACGCCGCGGTGGGGGAGTACCTGCCCTACAAGGTGGGCGCGGACATGATCCCCGCCATGGCCCATGCGGGCGACGGCCACCGCTACCACGTCACCGGGTTGACCCACGACGAGCGCGGCTATCCCGTCATGTCCGCCGAATGCCACGACGGCCTGGTCCGGCGGCTCTGCGACAAGATCCGCGACAACGCCGACGAGATCGTGCGGCTCGAGGAGGACGGGGTCGACGGCTGCGAGGTGGCGGTGATCTGCTACGGCATCACGTCGCGCGTGACCCGCGCGGCCATCGACGGAGCCCGCGCCAACGGCGTCAAGGTGGGCTGCATCCGCCTGCTCACCATCTGGCCCTTCTGCGAGACCCGGATCCGGGAACTCGCGCCGGAGGTGAAGGCCTTCGTGGTGCCGGAGATCAACTACGGGCAGTTGAGCCTGGAGGTGGAGCGCTGCGCCGCCGGCCAGGCCAAGGTGACGCTGGTGCCCCACATGGGCGGCAACGTTCACGATCCCGCGGATATCCAGCGGGCCATCGAGGAGGCGGCAAGATGACCGGGACGACCCACCTCGAGCATCCCCAGGCGCACCTGCTGCGGACCGACCGTTTTCCGCACATCTGGTGCCCGACCTGCGGCATCGGCACGGTGCTCAAGTGCTTCATCGACGCGGTCGACAAGGCCGAACTGGACTACGACAGGATGGCCATCGTCTCGGGGATCGGCTGCACCGGCCGCGTGGCCGGGTACGTGAAGCTCGACTCCTACCACACGACCCACGGCCGGGCCATCCCCTTCGCCACGGGCCTCAAGCTGGCCAATCGCGACCTGAAGGTCGTGGTCTTCAGCGGCGACGGCGACCTGTCGGCCATCGGCGGCAACCACCTGATCCACGCCGCCCGGCGCAACATGGATATCACGGTGGTCTGCGTGAACAACTTCATCTACGGCATGACCGGCGGCCAGGCCGCGCCGACCACGCCGTCGCCGGCCAACACGTCGACGACGCCCCACGGCGCCTACGAGCCGCCCTTCAGCCTGCCCAGCCTGCTCGAGGCCTGCGGGGCCGTCTACATCGCCCGCTGGACCTC
>Ga0180429_10000770_pt1 | contig 27998 bp, 19 predicted proteins | sample SS_ome_FD_132428 | JGI IMG/M metagenome (GOLD analysis project Ga0180429, IMG submission 132428) | Hypersaline lake sediment archaeal communities from the Salton Sea, California, USA - SS_1_S_1 metaG | ecosystem: Environmental > Aquatic > Non-marine Saline and Alkaline > Hypersaline > Sediment ...
GAAGAGAAGGCCGAGTTGGAAAGGGCAATGGACGATGCCTGGGCCAAACCGCCGTACCACTACCAGTGGTTGAAGGATTGGGAATACGTGTAGGTGTTTCCGCGTGGGTGCGGAACACCCACCCTACATTACCCGGTGACTGCAACCACTTTGTCTTCGTGGTGGTTTTCCGCCCGGCTGGTGTCGATGTCCAGGTTCAGCGTGACTTCCCAACGCCGTTTGGCGTCGGCCCGCACGTGCCAGTGAGGGATGACGGCGACCGACTGGTACACCAACTCGAAGCCGCCTTCCGATTGGCTGACGGTTTCGATGGGGAAGGTCCAGAAGTGGGTCTGGCGGGATGCGCCGAGGCCGACCTCCAGGCCGAGCCACTCGTCGGTCAACGACAGGCCCGACGCATCGGCCAGGTCGAGCCGGGTGCCCAGATCGCCCAAGCGATTGCCGTCGTGGTCGCTAAAATAGCGGTCGTCTTTGCCGGCGACCATTCCGGCGAAGTTGAACTCGACGGCGAAGTGCAGCGGCCTCTCCCGCGGAAGGTTCTCCAGCCGGTAGGTGATCTCCATCGCGGAACTGCCGGCGTCGAGCGTCAGGGCCTTGATAATCCGAACGGTCGAGCCGAAGACCTCGCCCTCGCGGGAAAGCTGAACCTGGATGCGATCCGGCTTACGCCGCACCCGGGCCTCGTAACTCCCCAGAGCGAAATCGGTTTGCGCGGCGGCCTCACCCGAGGCCACCGCTTCGAGCGTGGCATGGTCGTCGTAGAACAAGTCCAGCAGGCTCTTGCGCGGATGGTCGTCGTACTGGATTCGCTGGTCGAGGTTCTCCTGCTTGAAGATCACGCGATCGTGGATACTGGCACACTCGCCCTCGGGCTGGTCGGCGCCGGCGAGGACCTTTCGATGGTAGGCCTCTGGTTTTCGGGTGAACGTGGCCAGGAGGTTGTGTCGGATGCCGCGGACGTCGAGTTCGAAGATCTGTCCGCCGCGGCCGGGTGCAATCAGGGCCGATAGTCTATCGTTGGCCAGTTGCACTTCACGGCGGGCGTCGAAATCGAAGTCGGCGGCGGTCGCCTCGACCCAGTGCTTCGGCCGACCCAAGGCCCGATCGAGCACGTTGTCGGCGGCGATCAGGTGCCGGTAGATCGCGTTGCGGAGATGCGGCAGATAGATCCCGCCGAACGCGCCGTGCCAATATCCGCAGTTGCACTGCCCGCGATAGAGTTCCTCGCGGGCTTCGTCGAGCAGACGGCTGGTACAGCCCGAGTCGATGGCCTCTTTCAGCCGGTGGCTGACCATCATCATTCGGGCGTACATCTCGTCGGCCTCGGCGTACTTGACCTTGAAGTTTCGCCAGAAGCCGCCGCGGACGAATCGACGCAGGGCCGGCCAGCGGGGGTCGTCGTGCATCTCGTCCGCGATCCGCTCGTACTCTACCAATTGCTCGGCCGGCAAGGCCCATTCGGTCATCTCGCGGTAGCTGCTGTCGGGCAGAAACACCTTGCCCAGCGGAGGCACGTTGTCGATCGCTTCGGACGGCGTGGTTACGCGGATCCAATCCCGGTTCTCCAACAGGGCGTCGAAGAACCGCCGAAGCCAACCGTCCTCGTAGACGTGTTTGCGGGTCTCCGGCCAGACGCCGAACTTCTCGCCGTCATCGCCGAAGACGACAATCGCGTTGGGCTGCTGCCGGGCGATCTCGGCCAGATGTTCGACCGTCTCCTCGGGAGAGCCGAAGGGAATCAGGTATCGCAGTCGTTCGCTGCCGGGAAAGATCGACAGCACGCGACCCTCGTCCTCGGTTACCAGGTGCCCGTGAAGCTCCGACTCGGTAAGGCCGGCGTTCTTGAAGTGGAAGTCGTCGAGTATTGTGTAGTTGATGCCGGCATCGACCAGGTCGCGGGCGAAGGATTGTTCCCAGACCCGCTCGGGTACCCACATTCCTCGCACAACGGCACCGAGGCGGCTCTCGAGCCACTGCGAGTAGCGGCGGATCTGTCCGAGCCGGTCGCGGCTTGGAATCATCGCCAGGATCGGTTCATAATAGGCGCCGCCGATGATCTCGATCCGGCCGGCCGCCGTCAACTCGGCCAGTTGGTCGACGTAGCCGCCGTGGTTGGCGTCGAGCCATTCCATCAACGAACCGCTGGTGTGCAGGGCGATCTTTAGCGGCTTGTAAGCGGCAAAGAGATCGAGAAACGGCCGGTAGCTGTCTTCGTAGGCCCGTTGCAGAACGCCGTCGAAGTTGTCAATCGGCTGATGGTTGTGCAGGGCGAGGATAAGTCGGATCGGATTGGACATGGTCGCGAGTGTCGTCTTCTAGTGGCAGGGTTGGATTCTCTCTCAAACGGGCAAAGCACCCGAGAAAGAAGGGGCCCCAACACCTTGATCGGCAACTATACCCTATCTTATCCAGTTTCCCTGGTCGGAATATCTTTTGGCTGACACCTAGTCAGAAAAGTTGTAGGGTGAGTGCCCTGCGCCCACGCGTCTTTCCGGCCGGGGGCTTCCGGGACCTTTGCGCGTGGGTGCAGAGCACCCACCCTACGTCTTCAACGGCTGCTAGCACAGATCAGCTTCGACTCCTCGTAAGAACGCTGCCGCCTGCTCGGGCGGCACGGGATTGATGTAAAAACCGGTACCCCATTCAAAACCGGCCGTCTTCGTTAAACTCGGAATAATCTCTATATGCCAGTGATAATGGGCCAGCCCCCGTGTGTCAAAGGGTGCGGTATGGATTATGTAATTGTAGGCCGGCTGGTCAAGGGCCGCTTCGATTTTGACGATCACCTGCCGCATCATGCCGGATAGCTCTTCCACCTCGTTTTTCTGGATATTCTCGAAATGACTGGCGTGTATTTTCGGCAGGATCCAGGTCTCGAAGGGGAACCGGCTGGCAAAGGGCGCGAAGGCCAGGAAGCCGGGCGAATCGAGCACAATCCGTTTCTCGGTGGCCAATTCCTGCTGGATCATGTCGCAGTAGACACACCGCCCCCGATAGTTGTAGAACTCGAACGAACCGGTCATCTCTTCCCGGACGTTGATCGGCACGATCGGCGTCACTATCAGTTGGCTGTGCGTGTGTTCGAGCGAGGCCCCGGCCGCCGCGCCCACGTTCTTGAAGATCATCCCGTAGACGAATCGGGGGTCCTTCTTCAGGTCGACCAGCCGATCGCGGTATACCCAAAGTACCTCGCGGAGTTGCTCTTCCGAGAGTTCCGACGTGCTGACGACGTGATTGGGCGATTCGATGATCACCTCGTGGGCCCCAACGCCCTGCATCATATCGTAGATGCCTTCGCCTCGTTTGTTCAACTCCCCCTCGATTTCCAGGGCGGGGAACTTGTTCGGTATCACGCGGACCCGCCAGCCCTCGCCGTTGGGATGTGATCCCGGCTCGCGATAGGCAATGATTTCTCCGGGAGTCGCGTCTTCGTTCCCCTCGCAGATCGGGCATATTAGGTAACAACAGGTTGCTTGATTCCGGCGATGGTGCGTTGATAGAGTTCAACGTACCGTCTCGCACTTTGGGCCCACGACCAGTCTTGACGCATGCCGGTGTCGATCATCCGGCCGAAGATGTCCGGTTGCCGGTAGGTGTCGCATGCCCGGCGGAGCGCTTCGCCCAGCGCCATGGAACTGTATTGATGGAAGCTGAACCCGTTGGTTTCGTCGACCGTGTCGGCCAGGCCTCCGGTTGCTCGAACCACCGGCACGGTGCCATATCTGAGACTGTAAAGCTGGTTCAACCCACAGGGCTCGAAACGACTGGGCATCAGGAAGACATCGGCTCCGGCTTCGATTTGATGGGCCAAGGGATTGGAGAACTCCAAGCGTGCGGCCACCTTGTCGGGGAATCGCTCGGCAAGCGTCCCCAGCAACTCGTGGTAGTCGGGCTGGCCCGTGCCAAGAATCACCCACTGCGCGTCGGACGTCTGAACCCAACGCCGGATCACTTCCGCCACCAGGTCGAATCCTTTCTGATCGGTCAACCGTCCGACCAGTCCGATCAACGGGGCGTCGGGCTTGACGGGCAATCCCATCTCGTTCTGCAAGGCAGCCTTGCAGGCCGCTTTTCCGTGCTGAACACTCTGCACGTCGTAGTTGGCCGCAATGTGCGGGTCGGTGGCCGGGTCCCATTGCTTGGTGTCGATGCCGTTGATGATTCCCGAAAGCACGTCGCGCCGGTGCTGCAACACGCCGGCCAGGCCGCAGCCCAGGGGCTCGTTCTGAATCTCCTGGGAGTAACGCGGGCTGACCGTGTTGATCGAGTCGGCGAAGACCACGCCCGTCTTCAGCAGGTTCAGCATCCCGTGGAATTCCAATTCGTGCCAGTTGAAGTACTTCCAGTCCAGGCCCGTTAGAAGCATGTCCCAGTGCCAGAACTGGCCCTGGAACGACATGTTGTGGACGGTGAACAGGCTGGCCACGTTCTCGTATCGCGGTGCGGCGGCATATTCGATTGCCAGGTAGGCCGGGACCAATCCCGTTTGCCAGTCGTTGGAGTGGATTACGTCGGGCGCGATGTCGAGCAGCCGAACGGCCTCCAGCACGGCGCGGCTGAAAAACACGAACCGTTCACAGTTGTCGATGTAATCCTTGCCGTGGACGCCGTAAAGCTCGTCACGGTCGAAGTACTGGTCTTGCTGGACAAAATAGACGGGGACCTCGCTCTCGGGCAAAGTGCTTCTCAGCAGGTGACCGGTGACCATTTTGCTGCCGATGGGAACGATAAAATCGATTCCCAACGGCTCGATCATCATTCCACAGTATTGGGTCTTGCGGTACGCGGGCATAATCACCGCCGCTTCGTGTCCGAGCCGGCTCAGTTCGATCGGCAACGCGCCGCAAACGTCGGCCAGCCCACCCGTCTTCGCAAAGGGGACCGCTTCACTGGTAGCAACGAGGATATTCACGTGTAGACTCCGTATGCCTGGTCGCCAACTTATCGAGGGGATTCCGGATACATTACCCGGTTTACGGTATCGATACAATCGGAACATTGGGCCGGCCGGGTAAAGCTTTCCCCGCCTGCAAGGGACCGATTGGGCTCAATAGTCGTAACTCTATACGGGACATGAGGATCGGTGCGGATTTGCGGGCGCCGGCGCGGGCGGTGACAGCAGGTGTGATGATCGACCCAGGAGGCGGCGACCGTTAGCCGCACCAAGCGTCAGGATGGATTTCTAGCACGCTGCAGACAGTTGGCACAGAGCGTTTCGGCTTAGTGGTATAACGATATAGATCACCGGGCAGCCGGTGCAGACTTTCCACTGGCAAAACGCGTTGTCGGCCGCTCCGGTGCATCGCATTGTTCTGCCTCCGTTCCCGGGTCAATGATCCGCGCAACAGATTGCGGTCGCCGTTCGTTGATCTTTGCGATCAACGAACGAACGTCGTGACCAGCCGCTTTGGACATCGCGGACCGAACTCGTCGCACTTCGCTGTAGCTATCCATTGAATATATCCTCCGGAAGAAACTCCAGGGGCGTCACCAACGAGGGATTGCCCAACCCTAGTATACCATTTACCCGGCGAATGTGTCCAAACTTATTGGCGTTGGCGATATGGCGGCAATTCCACGTGACGAGGAAGTCGCAACGGTGGAAGGAAGCCGCTGCAAGATGAAGTGCATCACCAGTTGGGTCATTCGGCATCACCTTGTGGAAAATATAAGCATCGACCGCCTCGGCAACGGAATCATTCAAATCGACCAACGGGAGGTCCGAAATCAAAGCCAAAGCATCCTCTTTCCCAGGGAAATCGCCGGCCTCGAGTTCAGCTTCCACGGCAAGGCTCGTGACGAGTTCGTCGTTACCGGATTTCGCAGTGTCAAACCAGCGCCGCGTCCAGTTTCGCCGGGCAACCCTCTCGGGTTCGAGGCGAACCTCGTAGTAAAAGCTGGCAATCGTCGTTTCGATATAAATTCGTGCCATCGGCGGATCCGTTGATGTGAGGTGAGCAGCGTTTTGTTGGAAACTCTCTATCTTTTTCCTTTGCATGGCCAGTACACGTTGAGGTTGCCGACAAACTCGGACGAGTCGTCTTTATAAAGCTGACTTCCCGTGCCATCCGATATGGTGACTTTCCAGACCGGCGAGTTGTGATACGCAGGGTTGCGCTCAATGGGAATTGTGAGGACGAATTTGCCCGATGGGGACGGCATCGGTTGCACCTTGTTCGGTTTGGGTGCGGGCGGAGCGCAACCCGCAATGGTTACTGCAAGGATGACTGCGATTGAGTATTTCATCTTCATGTTTCCAACGTTCAAGTTGACCCGCGTGGCGGACCAACGGAAAAAGACTCGGAACACTCGGAGGCCGTGAACAAGGCGCATGACGTCCGACGCGCAAAACGGCGAGCCACGTCGGAGCCCAACGCCTTGTTACACCGCGTGGAATTAGCGAAGGGGTTTGTCATACGTTCCTTCGATCCGCGAATTCTACCACACGGCGACACCATTCGATGAATTCGTCTTGCGGCACGGTTGACGTCATGTGGTTAATTGTCTTGTGGACAACCTGAACGTTACCCATCTGATGTTTGCCACCAGACGCAATTGGCAGGATGTGATCTAGATTAGCGTCATCGGGTGTCAAAGGCATCCCGGTCAAAGCGCACTTATGGTTTTGCATTTCCACCAACCGACGGATTCTCTTGGCCGTGGGACGATCGGTAGACTTGAAATCTTGGCCCTTTAGTTCAGACATGAACGCCATTACCATTCTTTGAGGCGGCCACCGGACTGATTGGCTCCGCGGTTCGTGCACCATCGGCCCCAGTCGTCAGCAACGCTATCTGCATGCTTTTTCCAAAGGTCCATTGCACGTTTCATTCGATTCGACGCATCGCGCCACGCCGTCTGTTCTGGTGTTTCGTGCGAAAAGCCACCGCCGCAGCCGAACGTCAATGTTCCGCCGTCACTTGGGAAGTACGAAAACGAAAGGAATTTTTCACGCGATTCCATTTCACGACACCAGCGTTCCCATTCATCGGCGGGAGGAGGTTGGAATCTCTTGGCACGTTGAACTGCGAGTCGGGTGATCCGTTGACACGCAACAAGCCAGGGGTCGTTCGAGTTCTCGAATGTTCTGTCCATATGAGAGAACGAAGTAAGACTCAGCGGTGTAACTTCTTATTCTACACAAAACCTCTATTTCCGGGGACGTGAGCCCCACGGATTCTGGCAGTATAGCAGTGTAATTCGTTGGGAGTCAATTACTTGCGGCGATTGCGCACTCGGGAGATATCCAACGAATGCGCTGATCTGATTAACATAACACCCGGATTACCGTGGTTGTGGTGATGTGTAGAATACGGGAATCGCGTTTCGCTTCTTTCGAGACCGAAGATCGGCGGCTTCTCGTGAAGCCAGAGAAGGGTGGAGTAGGTCAACACCCTACCCCAACAGCATCCCCGCATAGCCCACCACCCGACTGGTATCGCCGCTGGAATCGGCGCTCGTGGCGTAGCCGACCAGTTCGCAGCGGTGCAATTGGTCGAGCTCCTTGAGTGTCGACATAACAACCACCGCGGGCAGCATGCCGCACATGCTGATCTGGTTGTCGCGAACCGTCCGGTAGAGATTTGCAGGATCGAGGGTCTCCATCGCGTCCAGTGCCATCCGGTCCAGACGCCGCGTCTCCTCGTCGTCGGCGAAGTGGTTCATGTCGCTGGAGATGACCAGCAACGGGCGGTCGGGCAGATCGCGCAGCACGCCGGCCAACTGTTCGGCGAACCGGGTCAAGCGTGATAGCTCGCCGCCGCCGATAGTGACGCCAACGACCCGGGCCTTCGGCGCAAGGCGGGCCAGCAGCGGCAGGTGGACTTCGACGGCATGCTCACGATAGTGAGCGACGGCGTCGGCCTCGAGCCCCGTGATCGCTCCGGCCAACCGTTGGGCCAGCTCGGGGTCCGACTCCACTTCGCCCACCGGCAGCGACCATTTCTGATGCGGTGCCACCGCCCATTCGTTGCCGCCGGGATGGTGTCGTGGAGAAAAGATAATCACGCGGTCCGGAATCTCCACGCGGCTGAACGTCTCCGCCGCCAGTCGGCCCGAGTAGGTCCAACCGGCGTGCGGGACCATCACGGCGGGCCACGCCTCCGGCCGAGGCTTCTCTTCGGGGAACAGGTCGTCGAGCGTGCTGTTGATCTGCTCGGCATCGGCCGGATAGAACATGCCTGCCACACCTGCCGGGCGCACGTCCGGTCCTGCCTGGGGTTGTGGCACCTGGGCCAGCATCATCCGCGGCTGCGTGGAGATCGTGGCCATGCTGTAAACCCGGGCCCTGAAGAGATCGGTGAAACCGCCCTGCTCGAGCGCCTCTTTCAGGAGCCCGGCGGCGTCCTGTTCGGGATCGAAGATCCAAACGGACCGCGACGCATCGACCACCAGAACCGCCCGAGTCTTGGGATCCACGCCTTCGAGTTTCGGTTGATCGGCCGTGCCGTGCATTGCGGGGTCCAGCAGCACGGTGAGCCCGATTGTCGCCGTGTGCAGCTTGTCGATCGTGACGCGTTGGATGGTAAGTGCCCGGACGGCGGCCTTCGTCAAGTTGAACAGTGTCGACTGCAAGGGCATGTCCGGACGGACGGAGATCTGGCCGCAGGCGAGTTCCTGATCGCTCTCTTGCCCGGTAACGGTCAGTGCCGCCCCGCAGACGCTGCCGTCGAACGCGCCGGGCAGGTAGTAGCTGGGTGTGGCTCCTTGATGCAATGCGGTAATGTTGACGCGGCAGAAGTCGGCCAGCGCGGCCAATTCACCGCTGGTGGGCGTCCCCGGCACAATGTCGTCGGCGGCCTCTTCGGCTTCGAGTTGTCCACGGATCGCGTAGCCCTCGAAGATCATCAAATCGGTGTCGTCATCGAGCCAGGCGTTGTTGGGCAGCCCGGCCTTCAGGCAGACTTGCCGCAGAAATCCTTCCGCGTCGAGTTTCAGATCCACGGCCACCCCGGGCAGGAGCAGCCCGCGGTTCGCGCCGCGGGCGATCTGCAGCCCGTGCGTGCCGATGGTGACCGCCTTGGCCCGCTGCCGGCCTTTGGCGGTGACCGGTTGAAGTCCCCACAGCAGCCAGACTTCCATGTCGAGGTGGCCCAGTTCGCTCGGCGAGATGGGCGGGAATCGGGGGTCCTCTTTTGCCGCCCTGACCGACGAGCGGTCCAAGGCGTCGGCCAGGGGGACCGATTGGCCCATGAATCCGCAGCAACTGCGCAACTGCCCGGCCCGTTTGAGACTGACGAAAGTGCCATATACGGGCGCCGCGGCCGTATCCTCCAGGAGTTCTTGCATGGAATCGGGCCGCTGCGAGGTAACCGCCGCGGCGACCCTGCGACTTACCGCCCGGAAGATTCGCCGCTCCTGCTCCTCGCTCAACTGGGGCCGAACCGCACTGCTCGCCGGGGCCTCCGGTTGTTTGGCGTCTGGGTTTTCCACTTTGCTCTCCTCGTCCGTATTGACTGCTGGGGTAGTGACTGCTGGATTGCCCCCTTGGGCCACCGCCGGCTTTTTAGCTCGGGCATACGAGGCGATGCGAACGGGCATTCGCCTTCCGCCCCAATCACCGGGCTTGGGATCGTATCGGCCGGCGACCGGGAAATCACAAAACTCGCATCGCCCGTGTTGAAGATGAACGGCCCCCAGAACGTATCCGTCGCGATCGATCACGCGTTGTTTGCATCGCGGACAATACGTAGACTGGTGCTCGCGGTCGCTGACGTTGCCCGTGTAAACGTACATCAGACCGGCCTGCAGGGCAATGTCGTGTGCCATCAGAAGCGTGGCTATCGGCGTGTTTCCCCGGTCGGTCACCTCGAAGTCGGGATGAAACGCCGAGAAATGCAGGGGCACCTCGGGCCCCAACTCCTTGACGATCCAGCGGCACATCTGCTCCAACTCCACGCGCGAATCGTTCGCCTGCGGAACGATCAAGTTGGTGATCTCGACCCACGTGTCGCTCTCGTGGACCAGCCACCGCAGCGTATCGAGCACCGGTTCCAGCCGTCCGCCGCAGTACTCCCGGTAGAACTCGTCGGTAAAGCCCTTGAGGTCTACGTTGGCGGCGTCCATATCGCGATAGAACGTTTCGCGGCAGCCGGGTGCAATGTAGCCGGAAGTGACGGCCACGGTCTTGACGCCCGCATCGTGGCACGCCCGGGCCGTGTCGATGGCGTACTCGGCCCAGATGATCGGGTCGTTGTAGGTAAAGGCAACACTGCGGCACTTGAGTTCCGCGGCGGCCGCGGCGATCGTTTCCGGATCGGCCACTTCGCAGGCGGCATCGACGTTTATCGAACGCGACATCGACCAGTTCTGACAGAACTTGCAGCCCAGGTTGCATCCGGCCGTGCCGAACGACAGCACGGCCGTGCCCGGATAGAAGTGGCCGAGCGGCTTCTTCTCGATCGGGTCGATACAGAAACCCATGCTGCGGCCGTAGGTGGTCGAGACGATCTGTCCGCCGCGGTTCTCGCGAACGAAGCAGAACCCTCGCGCGCCCGGCTTCAACGAACAGTGGCGTGGACAGACGTCGCAGACGAGCCGACGGGGGTCTTTCTCCGATTGATGCCACCACCCGCCGGGCCTGGTCCCGTCGGCATTCAGCCCCCCCGCTGGCGGCAACGTGACGATTCGTGACATGGCAGCACCAGGGCCGTTCCATTCGGCCGGGATTTCATCAGAAACACAATACCCGGAATCATAACACCTCGACCGCGAGGTGGGAATCATGCCCGAGAGCCATTCCGACATGGGAGTCTTCGATAGGCAGCATAACACCCCCAACCCGTTCGTGGTGCCCCGATTCATCGGGGCTATCGCGCCGAATGCGAGGAAGACCGCATGAATGCGGTCACTACGAACTCAAACTGTAAAGACGGGAGTCCGAAAATGGGGACTGGCTCCGTCGAGAGCCTAGTTTTGAAGTGGTTGGGGCGTTTGCCGACGGTGCCTGTCCCCTTTTTCGGACGGGCCATTGGCAAGCACCGTGAAAAAGGGGGACAGACACCTCGCGGCAGCCGTTTTTGCGAGGATTTGACCTGTTTCGCGCTCGGAGCCAGTCCCCCTTTTTCACTCCCGTTTACAGTTTGAGTACGAACGATCTTGACGCCTTCGCCGACCGTACCACAGCAAGCAGCCGACGCCGCCGATGGCCGCCAACACGAGCGTCGAAGGCTCGGGCGTTGGCCTCCCGGTGGTCACCTCGACATAAGACAGGTTGAGGATGGCCTCGGCCGTGGTGGTATTGTCGCCTAGGAAAAGAAAGTCCGTCTGATCGTAAGGAACGCCGAACCAGGAATAGTCTTTCAGCGAGCCGCTAAGGATCGACTGTGTGCCGGTCCAGAGCGAGTAGTCGTCGCCGAAGACCCGTAATTCATATTGTGTGAGTCCGGCCGTAGTGTCCCATGGTTGTCCTTCGGCGTGCAAAAAGGTGTCGGACTTGGCCCAGATCTCATCCTCCCAGAAACTCAACTCGACGCCCAGACTGTCGTGGCCCAGCGCAATGAGGCTGAACCCCGATCGGTCACCGTTGACGTGGTTTTCCGTGGGAACCTGCACGTCGAACCGCACGGTGTAACCGGTGTTGCGATCCATCGTCGGGACACTGGGATGAAACGAACTGAAGTAGCCCGCCTTGTCGTCCATGTCCTCATCCTCGGGCGTCTGCCCGTCATCAAGGTCGGGTGTGGTATCCAACGTCGTCACGCCGGCACCAAAGGTCTCCGTAGCGAGGGCGCCGGCGAGAGGATCGGTCAGATAGAGCCAACCTTGCAGACCGGGCGTACCCGAGGAGCCATCGTAGAGCACGGTCGCACCGGCCGTACCGGCGAAAGCAATCAGAGCGACGATTACCACAAGCGACAAGGGAACTGCACAACGCATTGCATCACCTTCTTTCATCTTTTCAAAGCAGCCATCTCGCTCCGCGAGGTGAGGCTTCGTCTCGCGGAGCGAGACGGCTACTATACCCAACACGATTCAATGGTACTCAGGGGCGGCGTGAGAATCAAGGCGAAGTGGGGTGTGCTTCCGGCCTGCCGGAATCGGCAGAAGACATACAACCGTTGCAGGCGGACCTTGATTCTTCGGTTTAATCGCGGAAATCCGCTGGTCTGAGGCGAAACGCCCCTGGAATTCAGCCACCGCAACTCGGTTTGCCAGGACTGCTCCCTGGTGTTACAATACAGGCGAGTCAGTTCTCTCTAAACACCGTGTCTATCCGAGACAACCAATGGCCAAGCGTTCCAAGAAGTCGGCCGGGGGAGGGGCCCCACCGGCGCTTTTCTCGAAGCGTCGCTCCGCGTCGTTGAAGCCTCGCAGATGGTCGCTGTGGGCCGCAATCTGCGGCATTTTGCTGGCGGCCTACATCGCCGCGGCTTACGTGCTTTGGGGACCGGAGCAACCGGCACTTCTTCAGCGGCTGCTGGGTCTCGGCTGCGTGGCCCTGACGATGTTGACTTTCATGTTGGCTACCCGCCGCCCGGAATCGGCCGAGGAACTGTTGATGCGGACGCGGATGGGGCAACACGCGGATTTCGGAAAGCTCCGCCGCGTACAGCGACCCAAACGGCGTACGATCCGTCTGCCGAAGATCGGAGAAGTGGGCCTTCGGCCGGCGGCTGCGACGGTCTTGTTCGTGCTGGTAGTGGTCTGGTGGCTCACGCCGCTGGCACCGGTGAGGGTCAAGGCCATGGCGATAGAGGATCTCACTTCTCCCTTGAAAGAAGAGATCTTGGCCGCCGTGCTGGTTCTGCCGGACGGCAAAATGGCCATACTGCAGCCGCCGATCGTTCCCGCTCGCGTACGGCAACTCGCCCGGCAAATCGACGAGGACAAGGCTAATGCCTACAGCAGCGGGCTGAAGGCCATCGCCGAAGGCCGCTTCGGAGACGCCCGCACACTGCTGGCTACCGCGAAGAGAAACCAGGACGCCCAGCCGCTCGATATTCTGCTGGCCGAGGCCCACAGCGACATGTTCGCGGGCCGATTTGGAGTCGCAGCGGCCGGGTACGTCGAAGCCCTGAAACTGTCGCCCGAAGACCCGATGCTGATGTGCATGGCGGCCATCGCCTGTATGCAAAAAGGTCAATTCGACAGGGCCGAACCGTGGGTTACCCGGGCCGTTGAGGTGGTAAAGGCAAGAAGCGACGAAAACGATCCTGATCTGGCCGTCTGCCTGCTGACGCAAGGAGTCTTGGCCGCCGCGCGGGCAACCGACTACGACCGAGCCGAGGCGCTGTGCTGGGAATCTCGCGAAATCGCCGAGAAGGCGTTCGGCCATCAACATCGTTACGTGGCCGCCAGCTTCAACAACCAATCGATGTTGTACGCCGTGCGTGCAAAAAACGCCGGGGCCGAAGAACTCAGCCGCGGAGCACAGCAAATCTGGTCGGAGATCCTTGGGCCGAACGATCCCCGCGTGGCCACCAGCCTCGATAACCTGGCCATGATCTACTACAACCAGGCACGCTACGTCAAAGCCGCAGAACTGCTCGATGCGGCCACGACGATGCGAATCGAAACCTTGTCGGAGGAGCATTCCACGCTTCCACTGAGCCTTACTGCCAGGGCTGCCCTGCAGCGCACGCTGGGCAAATCAGCCGAGGCACGGGCGTCGGCCGAAAAGGCGCTGGCGATGGCCGAGAAGATCATCGGGCCCGAATACGCCGGATTGGTACCCGTGCTCGACACCTTGGCCGGCTGCTACGTCGACCAGGCCTTGTACGCCAAGGCCGAGGCCGTCTACCTCCGCGCCGTTGAGCTTGCCCAAGAGACCTGGGGGCCGAAACATCCCTGCCTGGCCGTCGTGCTTGACAACCTTGCACAACTTCACATCGTCCAAAACCGTTTCGACGAGGCTGTCGCTCTTTGCGAGCAGGCGTTGAACATCACGACGGAGGCGCTCGGCGAGAAGCATCCCCGCATGGTAGTCGTGCTGAACACCCGAGGACGGCTGGAGATCGAGCGTGGTCAGCCGCGCGATGCCGGACCGTATCTCAGGCAGGCCGAAGATATCTGCGATGAAGTCCTCGAGAAGGGTCATATCGACGTCGCTCGCACGCTCGGCAACCTGGCCGTGCTCGACAGCAGTTCGCGTGGTTACAAACAGGGCGTGGGCCGCTACGACAAGGCGATCGAGATTACCAAGCAGTGCCTGGGGGCCGAGCACCGTGAAGTCGCCCGGTTGTTGACCGGACTGGCCGTGCTCCACGCCGGCCAGAGAGCGTACGACGAGGCGGAGCCTTGTCTGCGGCGGGCGCTCGCGATCCTCGACAAGGCCGTCGAGCAAAAGACGCTGGTGGCGTACCACCCCGAGTTGGCCGAGGTGCTGGAGACATACGTGAAGTTGCTCGGCGCGATGACCCCGCCCGACGCCGACCGCGCCGCCGTGATGGCCGAACGTGCCAAATCGATCCGGCAGCAGCACGACGAGGTGGACCAGCCGGAGTGAGTTCTGGGTGCCACTTATGCGTCTTGCATCCGGTTCTTCCCGTCTACGTGAATGACCTTGGCCTTGAGGTCTCGGGCTTGCTCGTCGGCGACCGCGCAATAGGAGATCACGATGATCACGTCGCCGGGCACGGCAAGTCGGGCGGCGGGACCGTTTATCATCATGGTTCCCGAGCCGGCGGGTGCCTCGATCGCATAGGTAATCAGCCGCTGAGCGTTGTTGAGGTTGAGCACCTGCACCTGTTCGCCGGGCAGGATGTCGGCCGCCTCGAGCAGGTTTCGGTCGATGGTGATGCTGCCTTCGTAGTGCAGTTCGGTGCCCGTCACGGTGGCCCGGTGTATTTTGGACTTCAGCATGAACCGTTGCACGTCTATTCTCCTTTGCCGTTGTCGTTGTTCGCGGAGCGAACAACGACTATACCCATTGGCCAACCCCTGCCATGGCAATTCTACCCGGACCACTGCGATTCAGTCCACCCGAACATCTCAATATGACAACGAGAAAGAGTCGCCTCCTACAAGTCTTTTGATCATCACCCGGCCGATCTACGGTTGCCCCTGTATCAACTCGAAGTAGCGGCGAATGATCCGGCGGTATCGCAACGGGAAGAGTTCGCCTTCGACGACGGCTTTCGACGTTTTCGACGATTCCGTCGCGGCCTTCCCGGGCGGTTGTTTGCCGGCGTGGGCAACGATTTCTTCCAGTGACGGCCCGGCCGCCAGGTTCGCCCGATGGACGAAGACCGGCACCGGCGCGGCCCGTTTCCACTGCAAATCCGTACGAAGCTCGGCCGCCACGCAACAGGCCGGCAAGATCATCAACGCTACAATTGCCGTCGCCGAAGCTCTTGTCATTTCTCTTCCTTTCTCGCCAGTTCAACACGCTTCACCGCTAGGTCGGCCAGAAAGACCAGCACGGCCACGATCATCAGGTACGGCCAGAACCGCGTGGTTCTCCGGACCGTACGGCCGGACTCGGCGAACACGTCCGCCGGTCGAGGGTCGTAGCGGCCGCCGGACACTTTGGCGATCGACTTGAGCAATTCCACGTTCGCCGGCCGCACGCGGAGTTCCTCGGGGTATCCGACGACCAGCCCGCGACGTTGCACGTACAGCAACTCCCCGCGATAGGTGAGCCTCGTTTCCAGGTAGTACGTGCCCTGCCGCCGCACGCCGAAATCGGCCGCATACCGGCCGGGGGCGACTTGCTCCAGTGGCATCTCGCGGCCGGAGCCTTCCGGATCGATGACTTTCAAGCCGGCCTCGGCGGCGTTGAGGAACTGGCCCTCCGGTGAGATTGCATCGAGGGTAACCGTTGCACGATCATCTTTACGTTCAACGGCCAGCACAAAATCGCGCGACTCATCCTTCCGCATGGCGTGGCGGACCATTTGTGCCCAGAAGGGCCCGAAGCCGGGCCAGCGCAGCCAGGCGGCCGCCCAGCGGCTCTGGATGTCGGAGGTGAAGGCCACGCTGGTGCCGCGGCCGTATTGCCACGATGCCAGCAGCGGGTCGCCGTCCTTGCTGGAGAGGATCAGCCGGGCGGTCGGTTTGGGCCGGGTTTCGACGAAGCCCAACAGCGTCGGCACCGCGCCGAAATCGAGATCCGCAAGCACGTCGGACGAACTCACCACCTTGGCAAAGAACGGCTCCTCGGTGATGCCGACCTTGCCGGCGCTGATCGTCTCCAGGGCGAAGATCTCCGGAATCGCGGCCGGATCGGCGCAGTAGTAGAAGTTCCCGCCGCCACGATCGGCCACGTCCTTCAAGACCTCTTGGGCGGCTTCTTCACCGACGGCCACGGTAGAGACGGTGATCCCCGAGACGGCGATATCTTGGGCAAGCCGCTCGAAATCGCCGGGGTGTGAAAGCCCGTCGGTCAGCACAATCATGTGCTTTAGCTCGGCGAACGCCTCGTTCAACGCGAGGTACGCCCGTTCGACGGCCGGGTAGATGTTGGTTCCGCCGGCGGCGGTGATCGTTTCGATCCGATCGAGCACCTGCTGTTTATCGCCGCAGGGGAGGATTTCGCTGACCCAGCGGCTCTTGTCTTCAAAGGCGACGATACCGATCTGGTCGCGGGGCCCCAACTGTTCGACGGCCTGCCGGGCGGCCTGCTTGGCCAGTTCGATGGCGCCGCCCTTCATCGAGCCCGACTGATCGAGCACCAGCACCATGGCCAGGCCCGGCTTGGGCTTGTCTTTCTTCGGTTCGCACACCACCGGCAGGATCTCTTCGATGACGGTGCCGTGATATCCGCCGGGCGTGAAGGCCCGATCGCCGCCCACGGCGATCAGCCCGCCGCCCAACTCGCCCACGTATCGCCGCACAAGCTCCATCCGCTGCTCGGGCAACGATCTGGCCGGGACGTTCGAGATAATCAGCAGTTCGTAGTTCTGCAAGTCTTCGATCCGCTCGGGCATCTTTTCGGGCCGCCGGACCTCCACGTCGATGTCCTCGCCCACCAACGCCGAGGCGAGTTGCTCGGCCGCCACCGGCTGGCTCTCGATCAGCAAGACCTTCGGCCGCGCCATAGTGAAGACCACACCGGCCGCCCGGTTGTTCTCGGCGATTGTGTCCTGGAACCCTTCCAGCGTGGCCGTGAAAGTGACCACGCGACGGCCCGCCACCGACTGGCGGAATCGCAACCGGTTCTCGCCCCGCGCGAGTTGCACCTGGCTTTCATCGACCGGGCGCGAGTCTCTCGACAGTTTCACGGTCCCCCGGTTGTCGCCGGCGGAGTATACGATCACGTCGACGTGGAACGGTTCACCCTCGCGAACTGGTCCTTTGCTCTCGACACCCGAGACGTAGACCTCGTCCTTCGGCTGGCCCGGCAGCGGAACGACCGAGATCGGGAAATTGGCGGCCTCGGCGGCGGCCAGGGCGTCGCCGTTGGTCTGGTTGCCGTCGGAGAAGAGCACGAGTTGCGCAACGCGTGTCCCGGGCACTTGTGCGCGCCCCTCCGCGATGGCCGCGGCGATGTTCGTTCTGCCGAGATCAACGCCGGGGGCGCGTTCGATCCGCCGAGCCTTGTTCTCCCGTTCCCGTGTTGTTACCCGTTCAGCTTTGTCCGCGAACCTCATCCGCACAACTTGCACGTCGTCGCGATTCTCGGCTTCCTTGATGAAAGCATCGACCGGGTTGTCCGGCGGCAACTGGACGCTCCGGCTATCGTCTTCGAGGAGAACCAGGCATTGGCTTCCCGTCCAACTGTTGATCTTGATCCCGCAGAACGCCGCCACCAACACGACGATCAGCGTCACGCGAATCGCCAGCGAGAGGTTTCGTTGCCATCGGGGAAAATGGACCAGGCCGCGGCGCCAGTAGTAGACCACCAGTGGCAGCAACGCCAGCAAGGCCAGGGCCCAGGGCCGTGTGAATTCGAGTTGCCAGGCTCCGTTTTCCATGTCAGCTCATCCAACGCCGCTGATAGAGGCACCACTCGGCCGCCAGTAGGCCCAATGCGACGACGGTCAGATATACCCACGGCGGCAGCCCGGGGCGTCGCAACTTCAGGTCGCTTAATTGAATGCCCGGACCGGCCGGCACGCGCAAGTCGCTCTCTTGCAGCAACGGCCCGTCAGCGAGTGAGGGCCCGTCGGCCAGTGACGGCGAAAACTCGTCGCTGCGATCGATCCCGGCCAGCCAGTCCAGCGCGTTTGTCATCATGATCGGAAACGCAGACCGCAGCGGCAGGCTGCTCTCGGACAATCTCCCCGAAAGTACCAGCACCCGACCGGCCGGGCGGTCGATCGCAACGTAGAGGGTGGCGCGGTCCGCAGTCGACGCAAGCCGGATTACAGGAGACTCGACTCCCGCGGATAACTCGATTCGCCGGGCCTCGGGCAACCGAATGCCGAGCAGCCGCACGTTGCCCGTCAGCGATGCCGTATCGGATTGTTCGGCTATCGTTGGGTCTTCCAAGGCGGCACCCAGTTGCCAGAGATCGCTCGATCCGGCCGGATCGATCACCATCAGGGGGCCGTCGGGAAGCGGATTGGGAGACTGTCGGTCGTAGACAATGATCGTGCCGGCGGTTGAACTTTCCGGCGGCCGATCGGCGACGGTCAACTCGACCGCCGGGTTCGCCTCGAACACGCTTTTCAACATCGGGTTGCCTTCGGTCACCAGCATCACTCGGTGTTGCCCGGCCGGTGGAACGGTCGCCGAGGCCCGGTTGTCGGCCGAGAGGGCGTCGTCGCGGTCGAGCTTGGCGGTCAGCGTGCCCTCGGCGGCGGTGGTCATCTCGAAAACCTGCTGCCGGCGCCCGTCGGCGGGAAGATCGAGCGGCACCGTGTCGATGGCTTCTCCATCCAGAGAGATCTCCAGCCCACAAGCAACCGGCCCATCGGAGAAATTGCGGACCTCGGCCAACACCTGGCACCGTCGCGGATCCCCGATGCCGCGGCGCGTTTGCAGTCGTGAGACGGCCACGTTGCCGGCCGACGTGCCGGCGCGGACCAGTTCGACGTCTTCGGCCGCCGCGAGTTTGGCCGGGTCGTCGAAACGCGCGTCGCTCAGCACGACGATCTTGTCTCGCTTGCGGCCGGAGAGCATTCGCCGTGCCAGGTCCACGGCGGCCGTGACGTGCGTCGTGCCCTCGGTGGCCGGTATCGCTTCGATCACTTCATGCAATGCTTGCCGGTCGCCGCTGAGCGTGCTTCGAACCGCCATTGCGTCGCCGGCGGTCAGCACTGCCATCTGGTCGCAGTCGCGCAGCCCTTCGACCATCCGCAAGGCCGCTTGCTTGACCTGCGCGAGCCGCGACGCGACGACGTCGGTGGCGTTCATGCCGGCCGAATTGTCGACGACCAGCACCGTGCGCCGCGGGCCGGGTATCAGCGGTTCGGCCATCGCCAACACCAGCAGCATCAAGATCGTCAACTGCACGGCCAGCGATACCCTGTGCCGCCACAGTTGCCACGCGCCGCGGGCACGTTCCTCGGCGAACACCTGTTGCCAGATCATCTCGGTGGCCACCGCCTCGCGCCGCAGAGGAATCCTCCGCCGGTAGAGAAGCACAATGGGAACCGCAAGGAGCGCCCAAAGCAGTGCGAGGGGGTTGGCGAAAACCATGGGCAGTTGAATCCGGGGTTAGCCCCGTCGCCTGCGACGGGACTGGCTTTACCGAGAAATCAAGCGTTTTGGCCGACCGGTCGCAGGCGACCGGGCTAACTTCTTTCGAAATGTTCGTAGAATCAACGGAAACTACCTACGCGTTCCCGTGCCGGGGTCTCGCTCCCAACACGCTCAATAGAACCTCATCTTCCACCGCGTCGCTGGCGATCTGCATGTAGTCGATCGTGTTGCGCCGGCAATAGTCGCAGACCGACCGGCGGAACTCCGCAACCAGTTCGTGGTAACGCCGCACGGCCCGTTCGGTAACCGTCACGCGGCGGACGGCCCGGCTTTCGACGTCCAACAGCTCGATGTCGCCCAGCAGGCCGGGTTCGATTTCGGCCGTTTCGTGTATCTGCACCAGCCGGGGCTCGTAGCCGCGATGACGGAGAATATCGAAACAGCGGCCAAAGCCGTTGCGGTCGTACAGATCGCTGATCACCACCACCGGTCCGTGCCGCTGGTATCGACGAACAAACGCCTCGGCCGTCCCCGTCAAGTCGGTCTCGGTGCCCCGCGGAGAAAGTCCTTCGAGGAACCGCAGCAGCCGGGGTAATCGGGCGGCGTGACGCACCGGCGGACCCTCCGACACGATCCCGCCGGAAAAGACCGACACGCTCAAACGGTCGAGGTTCGTTACGGCCAGGTATGCCAACGCGGCGGCGATCCGTCGGGCAAGATCGAACTTCGCCGGACTGCCGTTGCCCATGCTGGGCGAACAATCCAGCAGGACGTAGCAATGAAGGTCCTCGTCGCCCTCGAACGTCCTGGTCAGCAACTCGTCGCGCCGAGCGCACCAGGTCCAGTTGACGTAGCGATAATCGTCACCGGCAACGTAGTCGCGCACGCCGCCGAGTTCGGCGCCGCCGCCGGGGATCTTCCGCCGCGGCGCCGCCAACAACGAACGGCCGCCGGAGCGACGTGCCAACAGCGACAGGTGCTCAAACCGCTCGAGCAACTTACAGTCGAACATCGGCATGGCGGCGTCGGGGGTTAGAGTTTGGGTATCGGCGTCATTCGTCATCAGGTGCCACTTCGGCGGAACCACCGAGAATCGCGCCGACGACGCTATCGACGATCCGGTCCGGTCGAACGTTCTCGGCCTGGCCCTCGAAATTCAACACCATCCGGTGCCGTAGAGCCGCGTGGGCAACCGCGCGAAGATCTGCTTCGGCAACCTCGCCGCGACCTTCGACCACTGCGTGAACCTTTGCCGAAAGGACCAGTGCTTGCGCTCCCCGAGGGCTCGACCCGTATCGCACGTAGCGGCGCACCATGTCCGGGGCCCGATCGTGATCGGCGTGCGTGGCGCAGCTCAAAAGGACCGCTTGTCGGCGAACGCCGTCGGAGATCGGCACCCGCCGGGCGATCTCGCGCATCTCGGCGATCCTTCGGCCGTCGACCACCTTCACCACCACCGGCGGTTCACCCTCGGTGGTCCGTTCGAGGATCTCCTCGATTTGATCCGGCCGCGGCGGCTCGACCGACAACTTTAGTAGGAACCGGTCGATCTGGGGCTCCGGCAACGGGAAGGTGCCTTCCATTTCCAAGGGGTTCTGCGTGGCCATCACGAAGAACGGCTGCGGAAGCTGGAACGTCTCGTTGGCCACGGTGATCTCTTGTCCCTCCATCGCTTCGAGCATCGCCGATTGTGTCTTGGGCGTACCGCGATTGATTTGGTCGGCCAGGATGACGTGCGAAAAGATCGGGCCCTTCTGGAACTCGAACGTGCGACGGCCTTCCGGCGTCTCCATCACTACGTAGGTCCCCAGCAGATCGGCCGGCATAAGATCGGGCGTGAATTGGATCCGCTGGAACGTGAGTTGAACCACGTCGGCCAGTGTCTCCACGAGCAGCGTTTTGCCGATGCCCGGTACGCCCTCCAGCAAGACGTGGCCGCCGATGACCACCGCCGTCAGGATCCCGTCGACGACGCTCTCTTGTCCCACTACCACCTTGCCGATTTCGCGCCGCAGGGTGTCGAAATCCTTGCGAAAACCTTCGAGCTGTTTTCCGATCGACGTGTCGGTGCTCATCTTTTTGGTTCCTTGTTGGTCGGATACAAATACGTGTCGAGCCCCTTTCGACGCGACCGGTTTCCAGTATCGCAGTATCACATCGGCCAAGTATCTGGTCAAGCTGCGGCGTTTTCTGCTTCCTTCGTCTGGCAATCCGTCCCACACCTTGAATGATCCGGGCTGGCCGCCTTTATCTCCAAAGAACCACACCGCAGAGGCAGCAGGGGCCAAAGAGAGGAGGGAAAAAGGCCAGGAAAAGACGCGTGGGTGCAGAGCACCCGCCCTACAAGTTCGCATGACAATCGGGTTATATTATATGCCACGCAGAGGTGGTTCTAAATTGCCGAAACTACCCTGTTTCACGCGCTGTGTGCCGGCTGTTGTTTCCCGAGCGGATTGGTTGCCGTCGGTAGCGGAAGATATGGCCCGTTTGCCCGGTATTCGGGGGAATAGTCGGCCGGAGAATACCCGATTTCTAGGCAGGGCCATTATCGCCCGAAAATCGCGTTTCCCCCGGGAGGTATCAAAAGGTATCGACCGGCTCAGCAGTGCTTGCAATCGGAGCCGGCACTTGATACACTACAGATGGAGTATAAGCGTTGGCCTAGAGTGGTCTTTCGCAGCAACTATCGATAAGGAGCGGAACCAATGAGAAGCGGCATTTTCCCGGCAATCGGCGCGGCGTTTCTTCTGGGAGTCGCGTTGACCATTGCCCAGCAATCTGGTACGGCCGCGGAAGATCAGGCCCCGTGGCACATAGCTAACGTAGCCAAGCTCGCAACCGCCCGTGGTGGAAGCGAAACGGCCGAACCGGCCAACGCGGCGCGGAAGTACTTGCACATTCAGGTGAAGTTCAACGTCCCGCCCGAGGCGAGGAAAAAACACAACTTCCGTATCACCGACGCCCGCGGCGACGAACTCGGCGAACTATGGGGTTGGAACGACGTCCGCTCGCTGGTGATCTTTGAAGGAAGTTGGGGGAGCCTGGAAGGGCTGTACCTCGATGCCAACGGTCATCGCGAGCCGCTGTTTGCCCGGGCAAAGGTCGTCCCGCGTGTAGTCGGGACCGAGCCCGTCAGGCAGACCGATCCGGCTCGAGTTGCCACTCGGCCGAGAAACTACGTTACACCCAGGGTGGGCACCCGGGTACTGACGCGTCCTCCGGTGGTCGTGGGACCTCGATACGTTCGCGGCGGTCCTGACGTGATCGTTCACGACAACAACAACATTGTGCATCGCGGCGGCCCCGACGTCATCGTTCATCGTGGCGGCCCGGACGTGATTCACGATGGCGGCGTCAAACACGTCTACGAAGACGGCCCCGATGTCGTGATCGACGACGATCGCGGCGTGAAGCACGTCTACGAGGACGGCCCCGACGTGGTGATTCACCACCGTGGCGGCAACGTGAAGCACGTTCACGAGGATGGGCCCGGTTCGGGTTCCGGTTCCGGTTCCGGTTCTGCTTCCGGTTCTGCTTCCGGTTCTGGCCCCGGTGCGGGTTCTGGCTCAGGTCCCGGTGAAGGACCGGGCGCCGGTACTGGAGAAGGAGAAGGCAAGGGCAGCGGCAAGTGCAAGACCTGCGACGGCACGGGAGTGTGCCCGGAGTGCGACGGAAAAGGCTGCAAGGCCTGCAACGACACGGGCAAGTGCCAAGATTGTGATGGCAGCGGCGAGTGCAAGACCTGTGACGGCACGGGAGTGTGCCCGGAGTGCGACGGGAAAGGCTGCAAGGCCTGCAATAACACCGGTAAATGCCCGGATTGTGCCGAGTCGAGTGGGTCGCCCGAAAGCCCGAGCAAGTGCAAGGACTGCGGCGGCACTGGGGTGTGCCCCAAGTGCAAGGGAGAAGGGTGCCCGGCGTGCGGCAACACGGGCAAGTGCCCGACGTGTTCCGGTACGGGTATGGCGCCCGGTAAAGGCCCTGGTTGCGGGCCGGGCAAGGGCCCCGGAGCCGGATGTGGCCCGGGACAAATCTGCGACAAGTGCAACGGTACCAAGGTCTGCCCCGCGTGTCTTGGAAGGGGCTGCCAAGCCTGTGCCATGACGGGCCTATGCCCATATTGCTGCAAACCGGGGACCGGTGGTCCGGGCGGTGGTCCGGGCTATGGTCCGGGTGGCCCTGGTGGTCTGGGCGGTATCCGTACTCCGGGCATGATGACGCCGTTCCGGCCGCGGCGTCCAGGTGAGCGACAGCCGTTGGAGTTGGGGAAGATGGGCCCGCTGACGCCAATGGCCCCGCCCGACAAACTGCCCGAACTGATTATGTACGTCGCCACCGGCGAGGAGTCGGGGCCCGGCAAGGTATACCAGATGAACGAGCACGGCCGCGTGTTGGGATGTGTCAACCTTCCCTTCACACCCACCGGGTTGGCGTTGCATCGCAATAACGGCCTGGTATTGGCGGTGCCGCGCGACGGCGGCAAGATCATGTATATTGACGAGTCGGGCAAGCAGTCGACGTTGTGGGAGAAGGACCAGAACGTGATCCACCCGGTCGATGTGGCCGTCTCCGGCGATTCGGATACCGTGTTGGTCGCCGACAACATCGCCGACCTCCTGGCGGCCACCACCACCGGCGGCACCAAGCCGAAGATCTACCAGCGAATGGAAGGCCAGAAGTGGGCCGCCCAGGACATGTCGGTCGCGATAACCCAGGACAAGCACGTGATCTACGGCACCAATGGTGATAAGGGAATCTTCCGCTTCGCGGGCGACAACTATTCGGCCAATTTGGAACCGCTTCTGCCCGGCCCGGGCGGGGTGGCGGCCGATCCCAAGTCGCTGCTGTGGTCGGCCACCCAATCGCCCAACCAGATGTACCTGTTCGAGGGCGACCAGTTGGTCAAGAAGCTGCGGCTCCCGCCGGGCAAGAGCCACTACCGCAACGGCCTGCTCTCGTTTGCCCCGTCGAGCAACATGGTGGTTGCCGCACGGGAGAGCGACAAGACCGACGGCGAGGTGTGGTTCCTGCAGTACCGCCTGAAGGACGAGGAAGCCGCCAGTGAGGGCAAGGAAGGTTCCGAGAGGGAAGAGTACCTCAAGGCCTGGGACAACCAGAAGACGGAAATCCGCAGCCTGTACCCCTGGACCCGCGAGACCATGACCGACTTCGTCGTCGGCCCGCGAATGCGTTGGGAGCGGAACTCGGCCAGCGAGTACAAGAGCACCTACTAAACGCTTGGCCTGCCGGTTTGGCAACCATGAAACTTAGCCCAACATACCTTTCGCTGGCGTTGGCGATGATACTGGCGGGTAGCGCGGTGGCCCAGCGTCAGGGGTCCGCGGTCCAGTTGCCCACCTTCTCGATGTTTGGCCTGGGCACCACCGTATCGGTACCCGACCGCGGCAGCGTGTACTTGGGCGGTATCAATCGAGCGGCCACCGGGCGCAATGAGTTCGGCGTGCCGCTGTTGCCGTTGAGGCCTTTCAAGAACTCGGCCATCGGCATGCAGCGCGGGGCGTCGCAGATGCACGTCACGGCGACGATTCACGATTTCGAGGCGATGGACGAGTACCTTCTAGGGCAGCCGACGACGTTTCGATCGCTTTCCTCGCAACAACAGCCCCGCTCGGCCGTGGCCGCGCTGGGCCGGACGCTTCAGCCGAGGGTCCCCGGTGCCGGAAGCAGTTGGACGCCTGCCCGGCCGTCGAACGATCAACCGACGATGAGCGTTGCGGAGGCCCGGGCCCGGCGTGTTCGCAAACAGGAGGTCCGCGACGAGGAAGCGGAGGAGTTTTTTGCCCGGGGCCAGAAGGCCGAGTCGGAGGGCAAGGCGAACGTGGCTCGGATCTACTACCAGATGGCCGCCCGCCGCGCAACCGGGGAACTCCAGCAACAAGTGCTCGCCAAGCTCGACGCGGCCGGCCGTGCCCAAGCGGGATCGGCGGTGGCGCAGAGTGGCCCATAGGTCGCCACTGCTGCCAAACGCTTGTCGGTTTGCCACGATAGTTGATGGGAGAGAAACGTGGTAAAACGCTGCCCGTGGTGCGGAAGAGACGTGGCCGGCAATGCCATCGTGTGTCCCTTTCCCGACTGTGCTCGGCCGCTGGGATCTGAGACGGCCACGGCCGCCAACATACCGCCTCCACCTCCACCGCCGGGAGCGGCCGCCGGTGCGCCTTCCGCGCCAACGCCACCGGGTGCGCCGGGTGGGCCTCCGACCATGGCCACTCCGCCGGGGATGACGCCGCCTGGGCCCGTGCCGCCGGGCGGTCCCCCTTCGGGTTCGGCGACCGGTCCAATGGGAACAGGGCCGACGGGAACAGCGCCGGCCGTCCCGGGATCCCCTTCCGCCGAGATGCCTTCGAGTCCGCCGCCACCCTTGCCGGGCATGATGCCGGGGTCGGGTCCGATCGGACAGCCGGCCAGACCCGGTGGACCTGCTCCCGGTGGCCCTGCTACCGGCGGACCTGCTCCCGGTGGACCTGCTGCTCCGTTTTCTCCGTTGGGAAAACCGGGTGAGATGCGGGGCGTTGCTCCGCCGCCTCCTCCGGGCACGTCGCCGCCGACTCCGTTTGGCAAGACGGGTGAGATGCGGGGCGTTGCTCCTCCGCCACCGCCGTCAGCGCCGGGATCGGCGGCTGCCGCCACGCCCTCCGCGCCGGCTCCGCCCACCCCGATTCCGGTCGCTTCATCCACGAAAGGCGAAAAACCACCGGCCGAGGCCGGTGATGGATCGGAAAAGATGAACGTGCGAACGGGCGGGGTCCCAAGGCACGTCCAGAGCCGGCGGCGGCGCAACGCCCTGCTCGGCACGGGTCTTGCGGCTGCCCTGCTCGTCGGCCTGGTCTGTTGGCTGCTGTATTACTCCAGCGCGGTGCTCAGTTACGCCGAGGTGGATTCCGACCTGCGGCTGGTCCGCCAGCAGAGCAATCCGCGGCAAGTGGCCCTCTACTACCGCCCGCTCACGCGTGGCGCCGTCGGGGTTCGCCGTGCCAACCACTCCCGGCGTAACGAGCAGTTCGACCGGGTTGTGCCGATAGCGATTGGGAAACATCGATCGTTCATCCTGCCGATGGATAACCTCCAGCCGGGTGAGCGGATCGAGGTGACTTATCTCAACGGTTGGTCGCTGGTCAGGCAACAATTGCGCGTGCCGCGGATGCCCTCACGATCGAGCACGGCGAGGACGTCGAGGCCGGCAAGCATCGAGCGGATCGAGTCTTCCACCGCTGATCCGGTTGACGGGACACTGCTTTCCGGCCAGGTCATCGCCGCGGGTGATCGCCGCCCGATCCGTGGTGCGTTGGTGCGGATCATCGGCACTCGCTTTAGTGCCCGGACCGATGAGGACGGTTTCTTTCACATTGCCGGTGCCCCGGCCGGCACGCATTCGGTCGAGATCAGGGCCACCGGGTACAACACGGTCCGCATGGAGCGCGAACTGACGGTCGGCCGCCGCAGCGTGTTTCGAGTGGGACTCAGCCGCGACGTCGGCGGCGCCGGCAGCGCGCGGGCCGTGCAACCCGGGCCAACCCGATTCGTGCTCACCTGGGACGATGGATCGCGTGACCTCGACGGCCATCTCGAGGGACCGTCGCCCGGCGAAGAAGGGCGCTTCCACGTCGACTACCGCCACCCGGGCGATTCGCTCAGCGAACAGTACGTCGAGTTGGAGGCGGTCGACCAGGCCGGCGGTGGGCCGGAGACGATTCGCCTGCTCGACCCGCGGCCGGGTGTGTACCGCTATTTCGTACACGATTTCAGCGGTCGCCGCGATCCCGACAGCACGGGCATGTCCCGATCCGGGGCCGAGGTGGAGGTCTTTCACGAAGGACAGGTCTATCGCTTCCGTGCCGGCGACGACCAGGTGGGGAACATCTGGGACGTCTGCACGATCGAAGTCGGCGCGGACGGGACCATAGTCAACCGGATCGACAACTACCTGGGCGTCGAGCCGGAAGTGCTGGGCCTCTACGACCGGCGTACCCAGTCGAACCGGCAGGTGTGGATCACCAACTACGGCGGCAACGCCGATAGCGAGCAAGCGGTGCTCGACGGCCTGGCGTGGCTCGCCCGGCACCAGTCGGCCGACGGGTTCTGGTCCTCCGAATGTCTTGCCGGCGGCCAGTGGTCGCGGTGCAACAAGGGCGCGCCGTGCGACGGACCGGGACGCAAGTACGAGATGGCCCAAACCGGCCTGAGCCTGTTGGCCTTCCAGGCGGGAGGACACTACTACTTCAACAACCGGGAATACTCGGCGACGGTTCGCCGAGGGCTCGACTGGATGGTGTCGAAGCAACGGCCCGACGGCGCGCTGGTCAGCGAAAAGGATCGCGGCGGTCACTCGAAGTATCACACCTTCTACATGTATGACCACGGTATCGCAACCTTCGCGCTGGCCGACGCCTGCGCGGCCGCCAAGGCGCTGGGTGAACCGGTCAACCAGTCGTACGTCGACGCCTGCCGGC
>Ga0180429_10000772_pt1 | contig 27950 bp, 12 predicted proteins | sample SS_ome_FD_132428 | JGI IMG/M metagenome (GOLD analysis project Ga0180429, IMG submission 132428) | Hypersaline lake sediment archaeal communities from the Salton Sea, California, USA - SS_1_S_1 metaG | ecosystem: Environmental > Aquatic > Non-marine Saline and Alkaline > Hypersaline > Sediment ...
CTCGCGGCGGAAATGCTCGACGCCGCGGCAGTCGTCCTCCAAATCGACGAACAGCCCCGCGGCCGACGACGAGTTGTTCCACGATTCGGCCAGACGGTCGATCTCGCGACGCAGCCCGCGACGCAATCGCCCGCAGAGGGCCCAAACCAGCAACAGGCACCACAGCAGCAGCCAGAACGCACATTGGACGTAGAAATCCAAACCGAGCAGTTCGGCCGAGCCGAGCCACGAGTCGTAGAAGAAGTTCCGCCCCAAGCGATAGAGTATCCAGCCGAGCATGATCGCCAGCAGGAGTTCGTATGACCATCGGGTGAACCAGCCGGTGTGTCGGGCGGCAAGTCGGGCGATCACGGATTCCAGTTCGACCGAGACGTCGGCCACGAAACCGGCGCCCGCCCGATCGGCCTCGTCCGCAACGCTTGCCGCCGTGGCGGGCGGACGATCGAAGCCCGCTTCGGCGGCGTATCCGTCGAGCACAATGCTTGCGGCGTGCAACTCGGTGCGATCCCAACAGGCGGCCACCGCCCGATCGACGGCCCGATCCGCCCGGCGGCTCCGCGAGCGCTTCTGCAACGAACGGGCACCGGTAACCGCTCCCCACAACGCCATTTGGGCCGGCGTTCGAGCCCGATATAGCAACGCGCCGCCCAGCAGCCCACCGATCCCCTGGAAAAGCCGCAACACCAGGGCGAACGGGCTCAGTCCCCAACGCGAAGCGGTGCGGCCCAGCAGGCGGTTCTCCCACTGTCGCCGGCTGGAGAGCAGTTCCGATCGCATTTGCCCGGCGAGCTTGGCGGAAAGCCGCGTTCGCTGTTGTTCGATGGCCGATTCCAGTTGCTCGACGGCAGGCCGGGCTTCGTCGATCCGCCGCCGACAACCGGCCAGCATCTCGTCGACCAGATCGAGGAAGTTCGCCCGACGTATGCGTGCCGCCGCCGCTCCGGCAAGCTGACGGGTCAACAGATCGACCAGCGCGGCGAAGTCGCCTTTCGGCTGCCGCGCGGCCTGCGCGTTGGCCAGGGCCGCGATCGAATCGACCCGGAATATGTGACCGGTGCGATACTGATCGTCGAGCGACTGGCGCCAATCGTCGCGGACGTCCTCGTCGGCGTCGGCGTGGGTCTGCACGAAAACAAGCCGGGCACCGGTAGCCGCGGCAGCCAACTCGTCGGCCACCCGGCCACTGCGGTACTTCTGCTGCGTGGCCGTCACCAGCAACACGTCGCACAGCGGCAAGATCTTCCGCAGTCGGTCAAGGTTGGTGTCGGGCCGGTCGGGCTCCGCTGCCGGCGAAATCGGTTCGGTGGTATCCGGATCGGGGCAATCGATCAGCACCAGGTCGCTGAGGGCCGGCAGGTCGCGGTGGCACAGTTCGACGCTTCCCGGGTCGATCCCCAGCATTTCGGGCTTCAGGGCCGGTCGGCAGATGAGCACGGGCCGGGTGGTGGTCGGGCGTTGGCGGCCGGTCTGGACCACTTCATCCCCCAGCAGTGCGTTGACCAGGGCACTCTTGCCGGTGCCGGTACCGCCGAGCGTGGCCACGACCAGCGGCGTTTCCAAGCGGATTCTCAGCAGCTCGGCCCGCTGCGAGAGTCGCGTAACTAGTGCCTTGAAGGTCTCGGCCGGCTGCCATCGCGGCGTAGCTTGGGTCCAACGCGTCAGCCGCACCAGCAAGGCGTCGACCTCCGCCAGCAGTTCCAAGTGGGCCAATTCAGCGTCTACCATACCGAAAGGATAGCATATCTGGTGTGTAACGTGTGTACTATCAACCACTTGCGGCGGTCGAAATCGCCACTGTGGACAAAACGTGACCATTTTCAGCCCGTTCGGGATACTCTACCAGGTGGTCGGTCGCCTTGGCACCCCGCCCCCGCGGCAGCCGCCCAATGGCGGTCTCGAAATACGTTGGATTGATGACAAACTCCCGGCGCGAATCCGGGCGGTCCCGCCTGGAACGTCCAAGCAACTGGTTTCTGGGGCACTCCACCGTGCCTCAGAAAACGTGTGCCAGATTGCCGGCGGCCGATGGCTGAGCCGAATTGGACCTCCCCTCAAAAGATTTATGTCATAAGGACTCTTTTGTGGGGTATTGCAGAAAAGTCATGGTAAACGAGTTTTTCGACGGCGAGCCACGGTCAACGCACGGCGATCACCGGTTCAGCAGACAGTGAACTGTTCAGCAGACAGTGAACTAACGCCTCGCAGGACAGAAGGCCAAGAAGTGAAGAAAGCGGCAAAATGCGGGCACGCGACTTGAAACCGCCGCTCGGAAACAGTAGTCTAGCGACTTGTGACGCGGGTAAGGAGTCCTATCAGTCGGCGGGGCGTCGCCGCATCTATGGGACTAGATTCGCAACATTTGTGGCCACATCATTCGCGATCAGTGGCTCCGATCTACGGTCCTAGGCGAGGCGTCCACGGAGAGAGGGATTGATGAAAAGAAACGTCGAGATGTTCCCCAAAGCCAGAATACCGTACGGAACCTGGGGAAGCAGCTTCTTCCCTGCATGGCAGACGTCAGCGCTGGCAGAGGTCAACATCGGCCAGTTTGCCGGTGAGGCGATGAACCGGATCCTGGGAATCCGAAAGATTCCCAAGAGCCAATTGGACTATCTCATCATCGGCTCCACCGTGCCATGGCACTGGAAGTTCTGGAATGCGCCGCTGGTGGCGAGTTGCCTGGGGCACCGGATACTCGGATTTCATATTGAGCAAGCCTGTGCGACCGGGCTCCAGGCCGCCCTGCTCGCTGGTGCGGAAGTCCAGAGTGGAGCAAATGACGTCGTGGGTGTATTGACCTTTGACCGGACCAGCGATTCGCCGGTGGGCGTGTTCCCGGAACGACGGGCTCACCGGAGAACGATGGCGCTGAGCGACGTGTGGGACGCTTTCGGATTCGACCCGGCCACGGGCAAGGCGATGATTACCACGGCTGGCAATGCTGCCCGAAAGCACCGTCTCGAGCGAAAAGAGGTCGAGGACGTCGCCTTCTGCCGGTATCAGCAATACTTCAAAACCAAGGCATCCGGCTTTCTCGATCGGATTCTGGTGCCGCTCGAAGTTTTGAATGTGCAGGGTCGCCATCTTGGCACCATCGAGGAAGATGTGGGGGTTCGTAAGCTGGCATTGGACGATCTACGCCAGATGCGCGAGCTGGATACTTGCGTGACGACGGGGACTCAGACGCATGCATCGGACGGCATGGCCACGCTGTTGGTTACGACGGAGGAGAAAGCCCGAGAACTCAGTCCGCGGCCCGAGGTTGTGATTCAGTTCGTCGCCAAAGCCGAGATGAGGACCCATCCGGCTTTGATGCCGGAGGCTCCCACGCTTGCCGTACAGCAACTGCTTTCCAAGACCGGTCTTACCATGGCGGACATGGCCGTGGTCAAGAGCCACAACCCGTTTGCCATCAACGACGTCATCTTCTCCAAAGTGATGGAGTATGACTGCGACAAGGTCAACAAGACCGGCTGCTCGCTGGTGTGGGGACATCCGCAGGGGCCGACGCTGACCAGGATGCTGATCGAAGCTCTGGAGGAGGCGGTCGATTTGGGAGGTGGGCTGGTGCTGCTGTTCGGTTGCGCCGCGGGAGACATGGGTATCGCAGCCCTCTTCAGAGTCACGGAAGGAGGTGAGTCGAAATGACGAAGTCGATCAGGCAGTCAACGCTTCAAACACTGGGACTTGGTTCCGTCATAGATATTTTTCGCAACGGAAGGCTACCGGCCGACACCGGCGATCTGGTGGACCAAGTGTTCGGCGGCCCTGGCGAGCGCGGCTCGCTGGTGATCTCCGGAGCCAACGGAATCGTCGGCGCCGGGAAGATGATGCAACTCTCTTCCAAGCTGGAGCCTTTCGGCGTCAAGTCGATCAGCCTCAGTCGTCCCCGAACTGCCGATGGGATAGGCCCGCATTACCCGGGGCTCGTCGGCGCAGTCGGCCGAGAACGAGCCGACCGGATCATGGGCAACATCGTCAGGATGACATACGACGGGACCAGCCTCCCGGCAGACCTTCAGAAGTGGCGTCCCCGTTTTCTTCTGGAGGCGATTCCGGAAATCCTCGAAATCAAGAAGGCGCACTACAAGATATTCCAAGAGGCGTTTCCAGGGATCGAGATCCGCTCGGTCACGTCCGGGTTCCCGAGTTCGGAGTTGGGCGTCGGCGTGGCGCACCCGGCCTTTCCGCATGAGTTGAACAAGGTCTGGGAGGTTGTTGAAGAGGAAACTTCCTCCGTGACCCAACTCATGTGGGCGCTGGGCCTGATCCCGGTTCCCGTCAGTGACGACTGGTCGTTTGTCCTGGACGTGCTGTTCTGCGGCGTGACGTTGGCGGGCTTGAGATATCACCGCGCAACGAACATGCCTTTCTGGAAGATCGACAAGTACGTCAGGAAGTTCGTCGGTCCGAATCCGTTCAGGGCGCATGACGTCATCGGCGCGGGGGGGGCGGATTTCCTCACGTGGTCCTGCCTGCATCACCTCGGTGAGAAATACGGGGCACTGTTCACGCCCACTCCGGAACTCGACGAGCGGCGGGAGACCGGCCAGAACTGGTATCCGCTGAACCATTTCCGGCCCCTGGTCAACTGGCCCATGGATGACGAGGCGGAGGATGAGTTCAACAATTGGATCCTCGGCCCGTTGTTCCAGATGGCCAGTCTGATACTTCACGAGCAGAGGGGTCACCTGTCGCACGTCAATGCGATCGGCGAGTTGTGCGCGCAGTTCCGCCGGGGCATCCTTGCCATGATCCGGAGCGTCGGGGCCGACGCAGCGATCGAGACGGTCGAGGCCTATCACCGGCTCCATCCTGAAGCGGCCGGTGGTGGCTGGTATCCGGTCGCGTTCGAGCAACTCGACAGCCCCCAGTGGCAGCAGTTGTACGTCAACGCCGAGCATGACGGGAAAGTGGGAGTCATCACGATCAGCCGGGAAACCTACAACAGCGATGTCGATGCCGAATTGAATCGGGCGATCGACTGGCTGGGGGCCGAGAACATCGCCCGTGTGATCGTGACCGGCGATTTCCACCTCGCCACGCAGATGGTCGGTGCCGACACCAGCGAGTTCTATCCTGCGCTGGATGATGTCGAGGTCGGACGTCGGATGGCTGCCACGTGGTCTGCAACGGCCAGGCGGTTGCACAACGAGTTCAAAGCGTCGGTCGGGTTCGCGGGCGGCAAACGCTGCCTTGGCGGTTTCCTGGAGTTGTTGATGCATTGCCACTACCTGGTGGCTGTCGAGGACGCGGTGCTTGGAATGCCGGAGGTGACGCTGCCGGTCGTCCCCGGCATGGAGGGCTGCCACTGGCCACTGAGGAAAGCTGGCCGAGACCACTGGCCGAAGCTGATCAGAATGTTGCTCAGCGGAACGCCGGTGAAAGCAAAAGACGCGGTGGACTGGTTGATTGACTACGCAGGTCCGATGCGGGACGCACTCGAGACGGTTTGGAGTCTTGCATCCGGCTCGGCGGCCGGCCTGACAATGAGGAAACTGGACGAGGGTGTGCTGAGCGATATTCCCGCTGAGGTAGGCGTCCCGGTTTCCGACAGCCCGGCCAGGGAAGCGGCCAGAACGGCCATCATGGAAACGATCAGGGGCTCCTGCGGCGTTGGGTTGCCCGAAGCGATCGATGTCCAGGCCAGGCACTCTGCCGATTTCATCAACACCTCTTTCTGCAGGCAAGGAAGCATCGGAGCCGAGTACCTAAGGACGATGATGGTGTAGCTGTCTTGGTACGCAGATCAAGTGGAGTCTTTTTGGTCGATTCTGCGTGAGTCTTCTTGGTGACCTCTTCGTTGTCTTTGGTACAGTGAATCCGCCTGGTGAAACGAAGTCGGGCAATGCCGGGGAGCAAACCGGCAAGGGATAGCCAGGGTGCGCCTGAATGATCCCGTGGGCGTCCGGTGCCACGGTTGTGCGTCGGCCGGGCGTGTCGACGCAAGTCTTTGCCGAAGAACACGTTACGCGGCGTGACATCGGTTCGGAGAGTTTTGCAGACCGTGAAGCATACCCTGCCAAAACCCCGGGTCAAGCGACCTGGGACCGTGCAAACTCTGGCGAAGAAACGACTTGCGCCGTTACGTTTCCCCAAATATACGAGCGGTGGCACACGGGCTTCGACGTTCCTGCCCCGCTTCTACGGGATAATCTCGGCCCCGACGCTCTCGCGCCAGGCCTTGAGCTTGGCGTGCAACTCGGTGACCTTCTCCGGCATCGAGCGGCTGAGGTCGTTCTCTTCGCCGAGGTCGTCGGCCAGGTTGTAGAGTTCCAGCTTGCCGCCGTTGAACGACTCCTTCAGCTTCCAATCGCCGTGACGGATGGCCCCGCCGCTGCGTCCGCCGAGGAAGTGCGGCCGGGCGAGCGGATAGTGCCAATAGAGCGTGGCGCGACCCAGTTCGGCACCCGGGTCGTTAAGCAGCGGCAGGATCGACACGCCGTCGAGCTTCTGTTTCGCGCTGGGCCGGATGCCGGCAAGGTCGAGAAACGTCGGATAGTAGTCGACGCTGCACACGGGCGTTTTGCACACGGAGCCGGCGGGCACCAGGCCGCCGTAGCGGACGATCAGCGGCTCGCGGATGCCGCCTTCGTAGAGCTGGCTCTTCGCGCCGCGCAACGGGGCGTTCGACGTTACGCCGCCCTCACCGCCGTTGTCGGAGGTGAAGATCAGCAGCGTCCGCTCGGTCAGTCCCAGTTCGTCGAGCGTCTTCATGATCATGCCCACGCCGGTGTCGATCGATTCGAGTTGCGCGGCCAGGTGCGGGTTGTTTCGCGGTGCCCGATTGCCTTTTCCCGCGTCCGGCTTGGCTTCATACTTGGCGACGAGGTCCGGGCGGCCGACCATTCGGGTATGCACGGCGTAGTGGCTCTTGAAAAGGAAGAAGGGGTGATCCTTGTGTCGGCGGATGAACTCGACGGCCTCGAGGTTCATGCGATCGACGAGGAACTCCTTGGGCAGCCGGGCTTTGATCTCGCGGTTGAAGTGATAGGGGTGAAAGTACGAGCCGCCGCCGATACCGCGGTTCTCGCTGACCAGTGCTTCATCGAAACCGTGTTCGGTGGGCCGCACCTCGACGGCGCCGTGGTTTTTGTAGCCGGTCAGGTGCCACTTGCCCATCATGCCCGTGGCATAGCCGCCCGCGCGGAGCATCTCGGCGATCGTGACGTGATCCGTGGAGAGGTGCTTCGCGTCGTTGGGCCGGAGATAATCGGTAATGCCCACGCGTGCCGGCCATTGCCCGGAAATGAAGCTGGCCCGAAACGGCGAGCAGACCGGCGCGGCCGCGTAGGCGTCGGTGAACCTCATGCCCTGGGCGGCCAGGCGGTCGAGATTGGGCGTTTCGTTGAACCGGTTTCCGTAGCATCCCAACTCCGCCCAGCCGAGGTCGTCGGCGAGCACGAAGATGATGTTCGGTTTGGCGGTCGACTCGTGCTTCTCTTCGCCCTTCTTGCGGAGCATGACGTTCCAGGAGACGTGTTTTGACTTGCCTTCCTTGCCCGTGTTGATGTGCGACTTTCGGATCCACTCGAAGTCGAACAACTCCGAGAGGTCCTCGCGCATGGTCGGTTCGCGGACGCCCGGTGCCCGGTCGCGGTCGCACGAAAGGACAAAGTACTTTGTGCCGGGTCGCGAGAGCCGGTCGAGTGATTCGACGAAGCCCTTTGCGTCGACGTAGCGTACGTTATGATAGCATCCGCGGTCGAAAATCAGATCGAACGGCTCCATCTCGGGCAGCGCCAAGACGTCGGCCAACATCCACTTGACCTTAACTCCGGCGTTCTTGGCGTCGGCCCCGGCGATGCTCAGGGCCGTTGGGGCCACGTCAATCGCGGTCACGTCAAAACCCCGCTTGGCCAGGTAGATGGAGTTCATGCCCGACCCGCATCCGAGGACGATAACGCGGCACGGCTTGATGTCGCCCTTTTCGACCGCCTCGCGGAGGTCCGGCGCGGCCGTGCCCGAGTTCCAGGGCGGATGTCGACCGTCTCGATAGAAACGGTCCCATCGATCGAGCAGCTTCATGCCCTCTTCGCCGTGCGGCAACACACCGGACGGCAAAGGCCGAAGCGGGACCAGCGTTTTTCCCTCCGCGTCCTCGACGGCGATCCGACCGGCCCCGACTTCCGGCGGCGGCAACTGAAGCCGATAAACGCGATCGGCGGAGGTGATCGTGATATCGAAACGGCCGTCGTTGTTCCCGAGAACGGCTTCTGCCGAAGTAACGTCTTCGTCGGTCGGGCGGAATTGGATCAGTTGTAGACGGCGAACTTCGCTGTTTGCCCCGGTTTTCCGCTGAAGCGACTCCTTACTGCTCCAGAGAAGTTCACATTGCATCCGTGGACCATTGTCTTGTTGGTCGACTTCCCATTGCAGCGACCCTTTGGAGACCTCCGAGTTTGCGATACTCTCGATCACCCAGATCGACGGCTTCAGAAAGATGAATCGGCGAATGCACCGGCGTGGACCCTTGTCGTCCTCGGTGTTGAAAGAGGCGGGGATCGATTCTGACAGGTCGGCCGTCGCGCAGAGGAAATGGGCGTTCTCTTCAAAGGTAAGGATTGGCGACTCCGCCGGGATGAGGTTGCCGGCCTCCTTGGGATCGAGCGCGTGGCAGGCCTCCTTCAGGGAAGCGAAATCCTCTGCGACCGGCGTTGCGGCACCGGCTGCGCAACTCAAGCCGCAAGCAAGCAGGACGACCGATAGGGCAATCAAACGTTGCCGAACTCTGGAATGTCGATTCGTGTTCACAGTCCTAATAACCTCCAACATGGTTGAGTGGCCTCCTCGTTCCCAGGTTTTCGCCCGAAAATGCAATGCAAGCGAGGCTTTGCCTCGCAGGTTTTCGGTTGTTAAGGGATCTTATCACCTTGTGTCTTACACCATTCGGCAAGCTGTTTTCTGAACGACTTCAGAAGGTGTGCCTGTTCCGGATTACCTGCGAGGTTATTCATTTCAAAGGGATCGTTTCTCAAGTCATACAGCTCTTCTCTTGGACGATGCTGATACCTCTCGACAATCGCCTTCGCCTTGACATCGGTTTTTGCTTTTTCGACCCAGGAATCCCAGTGCGGCAAATAGTGGGGGCCGGATTTGCAGCCGGTGATGTGAGTCGTGAATGTAGTCTTCGGTGACAGGTTGAGGATGTATCGATGGGTCGGCGTCCGGATTGTACGGGCCGGGCAATGATTTGCGATTCCCGGCCCGCCGTTGTCGTTGCCCGTGTGAGTGCCATACACGACTATGCGGTGTTCCTTCTGTTCTTGCTTCAGCACGGGAAGCAGACTCCGGCCGTCAATACCGCTTGGCACCTTGCCGCCGGCGACATCGATAAACGTGGGAAGCAGGTCCACCAGGCAGGTCATCGCACTGGTAACCGACCCGGGAGCAATTGTGCCGGGCCAACGGACAATAAGAGGAACGCGAAGCCCACCGTCGTACACGCACCACTTGGCGAAGGGCCAGTTGGCTCCTTGGTCGGCCGTGTATACGAAAAGCGTGTTCTCGCCCAATCCTTTCTTGGCAACGCTATCGAGAACATCGCCAAGAATACTGTCCATGAGTGTTACGTCACTATAGTAATTCGCGCGGTCCACCCGGGTCTCGGGTGTGTCTACGAAGTTCGGTGGCAGCGGGATCTTTGATGGATCGTAGGTGGTGTTCTTGATCCAGGGTGTGTGCGGCGGATGGGTGCATACTACGAGAAGCAACGGTTTACCTTGATCGTAGGCAGCGAGGAAACCGGCGGCCTGTTTCTCGCTCTTGTGAATGTAGTCATAGGGGAACCGCTCGTTGGGGGCGTGATGGAATTTGCCGATGTGAGCCGTATAGTATCCCATCTGCTTGAAATACTCCGGCATCGTCTCGATGTCGGTTCTGATTGGGGTGCCGAACTTGTGGCCGCCGTTTCGATGGGGCATGAGTCCCGTCTCTACCGCACAACGCGACGGACTGCACAGCGGAGACGCCGCAAAGCCGTGGGTGAATCGCATTGATTCCTCGGCCAGGCGGTCGATGTTGGGCGTTCTAACGTATGAATCGCCGTAGGCCCCCGAGTCGGACCATCCGTGGTCATCGGAGATGAAGAGAATGATGTTGGGTTTGTTCTGCTTCTCCTCCGCGGCCAGCACACCGGACAATGAGAACGCTGCCGCCGTAATGACGATGCTATTGACGAAGTTGCGTCTGCCGTACATATCCTTGCTCTCTACTTCTTGCTGCCGAACTGATTATTCTACCCCAGCTACTGTTTGCCGGGCGGAGCCGCCCCACCGACAATCAGGATAGCATCACCAGCGGCGAGGTCAAGGGATTTCGCGGGTGTCCCGGTTATCAATGGCCATCTGCCTGTTGCTCCGTTCTAGCCCCGACCCGCCGGCTTGGCGCCGATGCGGACTGCTCGGAAGGCCTTCTGCCGGTCGTCGTTGAGATGCTTCTGTTGGCACTGTCCGTCGAGGAACTCGCCGGGCGCGCATTGGGCCGGCGAGGCGACTTTGACCCGTAGCGAGCCGTCGTCACTGAGCACGTCGACCGCGCTGTTGTTCGGATAAACGATCAGCGCCTCGGGGCGAAACCTCTGGGGCGCACGAACGGCAGCCGTGGCGCGCGGCATGAAGACCGGGGCGTCGGACCGGTCACCCGACCATCGGTAGATGGCCGCCGCGTCGCGGGCGTCGGCTGTGCCGGCGGCGATCAGATAGGCGGCCTGGTGCGGCGAATACTCGATGCCGCGAAAGGACAAGTCAAGCGACTTGCCGCGCGGGTCGCTCACCATTTTCAGCAGGACCGGCTCGCCGAACCGCGGCGCGGCCCCTTCGGCTACAACGGCCGCGGGGTTTTCGAGCGGCACCAGCAGGGCCCTGCCGCTGGGCATCGGGTTGCGCAGCCCGATCAACAGCGACTTGCCGTCGGCCGTGGCGCACAGGCCCTCGATGTTGAGGCCTTCTCGCTTGGGGGCCAGCCGCTCGACCTTCTTAGCGCCGGCGGCGTAGGCTTCGGCCAACGCGAGCCGCCGGATCGGCTCGTGACGGACAAGCTGCCGCACCAGGTCGCCGCGCGACTTGCCGAACGGTCGGGCAACGTAACCGTCACCGGTCCACTCGACGGTCATGGCGAAGAACCGGTGCCGGTTGGGGCGCCACTTGCCGTCCTTGTTTCGGCCGTGCGAGGTGATCCAATAGATTCGGCCGTCGAGCACGGTCGCGGCTTCGATGTCGGCTTCCGGATGCTCGTCGCCGGCGGCGATGCCCAGCCGACGGGCCCAAGGGATGGCTTGCAGGGGCGTGCCCGAGAGGCCGGCGCGGTAGATCAACAGTGTGTTCTTCTCGTCGTCGGCCACGATGAACGTTTCGTCGTCCAGCGCCACGGCGGCCGAGGCGTCGCACATACCGGCGTAGCGCACCACGTTTTCCGCCGCGGCGGGTTGCCCGGCTCCGTTCTCGGCAATACCGGCGGAACAGCCCAAGATGCTCAGCGCCACAAGGGGAATACTATGCGCTAGAATCTTCAAGCTCTTCCCAAGCATATGTACTTACCTCAAACATCGTTAAGAACTTCGCAAAGATTCAAACGCCAGCAAGCTAAATCTCCTATTATACACAACATTGAAGCCGGTGTTTGGGCAGGGAGAACGTCTCTTGTTGCGGCTGTGCGGCGATAGGCGATGTGGCTTATTTCGACAAGACGGGCTATGTCGCAAACAAGAGACACGACAGTGACTGCGGGTACAAACAACGGGCTGCGATGCTACCCTGCTAAACGACGAATCCTTCACTAACCACTAACCACTATCCACTACGTTAATCCTTCACGTTCAACTTGATCTCATCCGAGTTGCCCTTGAGTTCCGGGGCGTACATCGCATGAACCCGGGTGGGCAGCGCGCTGAAGCGGCCGGGGATCTCCGCCCGCATGCGATAGGAGATGCTGTGCTTACCGCGTGCGAGCCGGCGGACGAACATCACCACGCGGTTATCGCGGAACTCCATGTACGCCCCCAGTGCGTTGCCGTTATAGCCGCTGCGGACGTCGACCGTCTCGAACCCGGCCGGCTTCATGTCTTCGAAGATCAAGTACTCGTAGTCGTTTTTGCTGTCGATTTCGAGTTCGATTTCGACCAGGTCGCCGCTCTTGAGCGTGGCGAGGTTCGGCAGATCGACGCGCCGGTACTTCTCGACCTTCTGATCGACTGCCTGTCCCCGCGAGCCGGCCACCTTGACCGACTTGTCGACCTTCTCGAGCTTGTAGTACTTCCGCTGGACCTTGATCTCCAACCCGGCCTTGGTGATGAAATCTTCCAGGGTGAAGTTGGTCATGTATCCGTTGTAATAGAGCGGCCCGGTGCCTTTCTTTTTCAGTTGGACCTCGTGTTGCCCGGCCTCTACGGCGGCCCCTTCGACGACGAACTTGTTGTCGAACACGAAGAGGTTCTTGGCGGTGATCTCCACGGCCTTGCGGAGTTGGCCGTCGAAATGGACCTCGACCGTCATTTCCGGCCGGTCTTCGCCGCTGGCGCGGATGAAGTCGGCCATGGCCTCGATACAGACCGACGTGTCGCGGGTCGAGTTCCAGTAGGTGGCGTGTTTGCGGTTGTTCAACAGGTACTTGACCAGCCGCGGAGCCAACTCGCCCTTGGGATCGGTCCGTGCAAGCAGCTTCAGATAATATGCGTGTGCCTCGAACTCGCTGCCGTACCAGTACCACCAGTATCCGCCGGGCAGATTGAGCCACGCCGTCTGGTTCTCGTCGTCCTCGACGACGTACTGGCCGATGTTTCGCATCACCATGGCCAGCTTCTCCTTTTCGCCCTGTTTTTCCAGGGCAATGCCGTACATCGACAGCGAGTAGACGGCCAGCTTGGTGCGATCGCGGTAGAGGAACTCCAGCATCTCGGCGTTCTTCGCGCCGGCGTCGACCAGCACCATGTAGACGAAGGCGTCGAGGTTGCCGCAATGGTCTTTCCAAGGGCTCTTCTTCGGATCCTTCAAGGCGTTCTTGAGCTTCACGACCTGTTCGTCCTGGTGTCGCTTCAGCCACGCGGTGCCTCGCTCCAACATGCCGGGCACCAGCGCCACGTCGTTGCGGCGGGCGATCTGCAAACCGTGGACCACATAAGCCGTGGTGTGTGGATAGCTCCGTTCACCCCAGCCGGAGAACCACCCCCAGCCGCCGTCGGAGAGTTGCATCTCGGTCAACCGCTTCACGCCCGCCTTGACCATCCGGGCGACTTCCGCCTCGTCGAAGACCGGGTTGCGGTCGAACCGCTTCCACTGCTTGGAACGCTCCCGATCGTCGCCGATTTCCTGGGCGTTGAGGTTCGTCCGCTTCTGCTTGATCGCCGCCAGGTCGAGGCCCATGTCGATGAGTATCTTTTGCGTAACAACGGTGGGTAGGAAGCGGTTAAGCGTCTGTTCTGTGCAGCCGTAGGGGTAATCGGCCAGGTAGGGCAGGGCGTCGACCATGGCCCCGGCCAGCGTGGGCGAGTAGCGCACCTCGAGCCGCGATTGCTTCGGACGCCGCTCGTCGGGCACGGTCACGGTGAACTTGCCGCTGGTGTCCTTGGGTCGGATCGAGCCGCTGTAGGAATCCATTTTGAGCATGCCGTGGATGTAGCAGGGGAACCGCATCTCCATGGCGTCCGACTCTTCGTCGGTCAGGGCCTTCATCCGCACCACGGCCTCACCCTCGTCGAGCACGCTAACGGTCCAGTCGATGCGGGCCTCGCCGTTGGGTTCGATCTCCACGGTTCTCGTCATCGTGCCGGGGGGCTGTGCGCCGCCGGCGTTGCCGGCAGCCACTTCGACGTAGCTCAGGCACGGCCCCTCCAATTCCAATGCCACCCGGACCTTCTTCTTGGTATCGAGGTAGTTGTGAACGTTGGCGGAAAGCATCACCAGGTCCTTCTGGACGAAGAACCGCGGCGTCTGCATCCGCAGGATGAGGTCCTTTCGGGTAACCACGTCCACGACCCCTTCGCCAACCTTGGTGCCGTGGCCGAGGCCCCAGACCTTGATTCGCCAGGTGGTGAGGTTCTCGGGCATATCGAGTTCGACCTCGGCGGTGCCGTCTTTCTCGGTGGTAAGCGCGCCGACCCAGAGTGCCGTATCGGCGAATTTTGTGCGTACGGTGGGCTGAACCATCGCCGCCGCGCCGCCGCCCGGCTTGGCGCGGCCGGCTCGGTCGGCCATTTCCATGTCAACGCCGGGAGCGGCTCCGAAGGGCATCGCCTGGTCCATCGGGGCCGCGCCGGCAAGCATCGCCATGCCGTTGGCCGATTTGGCCGTGGCTCTACGTGCCATGCCCGGACCGGCGGCGTTTGCATTCATGCCGCCGCCCCGCCCGCCGAACGCCATGTTGAGAATGTCGTCCCTCTGTGCCTTATCCTTCTCCAGACCATCCATCTCTTCGGCGACTGCGGCCCCGAACACACCCAGGTTGTTCATCCCCTTGGCGTCCTTTTGCAGGACGTTATTGGAATAGCGTCCGAGGTTCGATTCGGTCCGCGGGTTGTGACGTCGCCGCCACTTCCAGAAGAAGGCCTTGATCTCTTGCACGTTCGAACCGCCGGAGATATACTCGACCGCCTTGTCGTAGATGGCCACCACGGTGGAGCCGACGAACGGCTCGCCGAAGAAGTCCTTCAGGCGGATCTTCACCTTGGCCTTCTCGCCCGGCCGGTAGGATTCGGACGACGGTTCGACGTCGACCGTCAACACGCGTTTCTCCGGCGGCACGCAGACCTGCTTCGCCTCGCTGTGTACCTTTCCGTCGGCCACCGTGACCGCCTCGACGAAGAAGTTGGGCATGTCCTTCCGCGTTACGCCGATCTCCTCGACCGTGCTCTTGCCGTCGAGGCGAATCACCTTCGGCTTCAGATACACCCCGTTGGCCGGACGCACAAACAGCAACACCGTGCCCCCGGCGCGATCGGTGTTGATTTGCATCTTGACCTTTTCGTCGGGTGCGTAGTCGGCCTTGTCGGGCACCAGTTCTATGTGGCTGAAGCGGAACTGGGCGCCGTCGAAGCCCTCGCCGATGATGGTGAAGATGTACGCGCCCTCGATCGTGTGCTCTTTGGCGTCGGTCAGCTTGTAGGAGAGGCGATATTGCCCGGCCCGGCCGGCGTTGATCTGCTGGGCGGCCCGGCCTTCGACGTCGGTATCTACCTGCCACGTGTCGACCGGCGTCTCGACCGGCTTTCCCTTCTTGTAGCTGATTCGATACAGCGTCAGCTTTCCGCGGCCTTCAACCGGTTTGTTGTCGAGCGTACGGGCGTTGAAGCTGGCACGCACCGTGTCGCCGATCCGGTAGTATCCGCGATCGACCCAAGCGGTGACCTTAAACGGCTTTCTGGCAACCAGCACGTTGCCGGTGCCGACGATCGTGCGACGCGACCGATCTACCACTTCGGCCGTGATCGTGTAGCTGTGGTTCTGATCGCCGTGGATGGCCTTGGCCAGGCCGGTGTCGATCTCGACTTTCACGGTGCCGTCTTCGCCGATTTCGACCTCCCGGTCGGCAACCAACTCCGGCGGCCGATGCCCTCGCGGCCACCACCAGGGAACCGGCCGGCGGCAGCCCCAGTCTCTCCAGCCGGGATACCAGTCGTAGTCGTACGAGTACCACCAGTAGCCCGGGCCGTAGAACCAATCCCACGGGCCGACCGGGTACCAGTGCTGCGAGTGGCTGGTTCGCGTAACCTTGTACTTCACCTTTGCCTGGGTGACCGGCGAACCGAAGTAGTAGCGGGCATTGATGGTGGCCGTGATCTTCTCGCCCAGCATGACCGGCTCGTCGGGGGCGTCGATGGTCACCTCGAACTCGGGCTTCTTGTACTCCTCGACGCGAAAACTGCCGCCGCCGAGGTGCTGAGTGCCCTGTTTGACGACCAGCCGATAGACGCCCAGCGTGGCGTCGGCCGGAAGTTCCAGCTTCGACTCCATACCGCCGTATGCGTCGGCCTTGAGCGCCTTGGTGACGATCTTCTCGCGCTTGGGGTTGTGGATCTCGATCGTGAACGTACCGCCGGCGAAGTCTGAACGGTCGCCCATGTCGTATTGGGCATGGCGGACCCAGAACTTGTAGCTGACCGTCTGATCGGGTCGATAGACCGGCCGATCGGTGATCGCGTACACCTTCGTGGCCTTGTATTCGGCGTCGTAGTGCCGGCCGTACCAGACGTTCGTGAAGCCGAGGTACGCGAAGCGGCCGGCGTCGGTTCGGGCGATTATCAGCCATTGATGGTCGCGCGGCTGATCGGCCGGGTTGGGAATCACCTGGCCGTCGGCGTCGGTGAATTCGGCAAACTGCCGGGTAAGGATCTCGTAGCGGCGGGGCTTGTTGTGGTACTGCATCCTCCAGCCGAAGAACTCCACGTTCGCCTTCGGCACGGGGGACCCGTCGGCTGCGTCGGCCACGTAGTAATAGGTCTTCTCCGGCAGCGGCTTCTTGACGATCGCCATGTCGCTGAGCCAGATGACGATGTGGCTGGTATTGCCGTCGGCCATCTTGGCGGTCAGCAGATAGGCCCCCGGCCGTGCGAGCGGCGTGGTGACGGTGGTTCGTTTGTCGAAATGGTTCTCGCGCGGCTTGACGATCACCTTCCACCGGGCGACCTCTTCGCCGACGTATTGCCGCTGGTTCTCGTATACCAACCGGTAGCCGATGTTGCCGATGTTGATCTTGCGATGATCGGCATGCCCGTTCTTCTCCTTCTTGTATCCGCTTTTGAGATACTCTTTGACGTCGGCCAGTAGTTTTTCAACCTTGATGGCGTGTGCGGTGAACTCGATGGTGTGTCCGTTGCGGAAACGATACTCGACCGTAGCGCCCTTGCCGGGCGGCTGGTTCATTACCGGCTCGAAGCGGCCCCAGTTCTTGACGATCTGGTCGAGCCGGTTCTGCCACATTCGCTCGGCGTCTTTATTGCCCGCGGCGGCGTAGGCCGTTACGAGCTTGCGGCAGTATTCGGCCGCCGTGGGATATTGGCGGCGGTTTTCGAAGATCTGGACCAGTTGCGCCGTCGCCTGCAAGCCGTGGCTGCGAGACTCGGCCGCCATGGCCAGATATAGCTTGACGAAGTTGAACTCGTCGGGCAGGTCGAACCGCTTGATGCCGCCGGCCAGTTGGGCGATCGTTTCCTTTTTACCCAACGTGTGCAGGGCATAGGTGCCGCTCTCGTTTTTCTTGGTGTCGTCGGTCTGCATTCGGCCGAAGGCCCAGCCGTAGCGGGCCATCGTCTGCACGCCGAACTGGTTCAGGAGGAAGTTGGCGAACTGCATTCGCACGTCGTCCTTCCTCGACGGATTGAACTCGATCGTCTGCTCGAGGCACCACCGCCATCGCTGGCCGTCGGTCTCGGCCGCCTCGAACGACTTGGGCGTGAAGTGGTACACCGGTCGGCCCTCGGCATCGACCGGGGCACCGGACGCCTGGCGATAGTATCCCCAGCCGGGGTCGTAGTCGGGCATCTCGCCCAGGTCGCTGAGATACTGCAATCGCCAGGCCTCGGCGTGGCCGCGGTTGTTCAGCAACATCCCGGCGAACGAGAGCAGGTAATCGCCCACTTCGGCGTGATTGTCGTCTTCTTTTGCCGACGGCAGCGCCTCGGTCATTAGTTGAAGCGCCCTGATGCGATCGCGCTGTTGGGCGTTGACCAATTGCCCGCCGCCGCGTTTGTTGCCGCGCTGGAACTCGCCGGCCACGATGTATCCGTGGTGCGCTATCTCCATGTAGTTTCGCGCGGCGGCCCAGAGCAATCGCCAATTCTCCGGATGCGTTTTGATCACCGCCTCGCGAAAGGCGTCGATTTCGTTTACCCGATTCAGCCGCTGCAGGCATTGCGTGGCCCGGATCAGGTCGTCGCCGACGTTGCGAGGATCGTCGGCGGGATCGAGGGCCAGCTTTCGGAGCCCTTCGTAGGCGTCCTTGTAATTGCCCTGTTGTATCGTGGCGTGCAACCGTTTCCGCAGGGCGGAGTTCGATTCGACCGCGGCCGCCTGGGCGGTAACGCAACAGCCAAGCAGAATTAACGGCGCAAAGGAACAGCGAAGCGTTCGCGAATGGCTCATGAGTTATTCTCCTATCGGGCAGCGTTACTGCCGTGCTAAGGGGCATCCGAAAAGACGGCTTTCCGGTTTCTGTCAGGTCGTTTAACCCGAAGCCGCGGGCGTTTCGGCAGGGCGGCCGCACAACCAACGCCTGCGCCTTCGGCTTCGGATTAAACGACCGAAACACCGTCGCCTTCAGCTTAGGGTTAAACGAGGAGACCGTTACTCTTCGCCTTTTTTCGGCGCGATGATTGTAATCTCAAACGCGTCACGCTTGGCCCAAGGCAGGTCGATATCGAACCACTCGATACGGCTTTGGTACTTCGAGCGGACGTGCTTCAGGTAATCGTTCATTCCGCCGGCGCCGATGCCGACGTTATCGGCCACGACCATCGCTTTGTCGCTGAGCTTCTCTTCCAGATTCATCAAGATCGGGTAGTAGTTGGAATAGCCGCAATCGACGAAAGCGAAGTCAATCGGGCCTTCGATCTTCTTGGTCACTTCTCGGGCGTCGCCCACCATAACGGTGACGAATTTCTCCAGGCCCGCCTTGCGAAAACTGGCCTCGGCCTGCTTGGCGCGAGCGGGGCTTATCTCAATCGTGATCAGCTTTCCCTTGCCGGCGTTCTTCAGCTCTCGGGCGATCCACAGGCCCGAGTAGCCCAGCGCCGTGCCGCATTCGACCACCACCTCGGGCTGCGCCTTGCGAACAAGTTCCGCCAGCCGCTCGGCTTTCTTCCGCCCGATCATATAGACCGGACCCTCCAGGCATGCCTTTTCGACCTCGTCGATCACGGGCTGCGCGGGGTCGTCTTGTACGGGGTCGTCTCCGCCGGGAGCGGTGGCCAGGGCCGCGGCGGCGATAATCATCGTGGCCAGGCAAAAACTCGTGTGCATAGTGGTCTCCTTCATGTTGGACGGGTGGCGCGCCAAGAAGTTCCATCGGCAGTATACGGCAAATGGAAGGATTTGTCATCCCCCGGCGAGAGGCTGAAGTCCGTGCTTCTCGCAAGAACTCCACGGGAGAAAGAGGAAAAAGGGATGAAGGGAGAGGGGTGAACGGTGAAGGGTGAACGGTGAAAGACGGGTATGAGTCACTCGTTTAGCGGGCAGCATCGCTGCCCGTTACTTGGACACGCGGAAAGCTGCCATCAAGACCTCGAAAACCACGCTCTGGCGAGTGTGGCTACGGGTTGGGCAAGTGTTTACGCGCGGCCGGGTTGCTCAACAGGCAGCCAGCGCCCGATCTATCCGCGCCAGGCAACTCTCTCGGCCGAGGATCTCCAGGCAGTCGAACATGCCGGGGCCGATCGGCTTGCCGGTCACCGCGACGCGGAGCGCGTGGATGATCTGGCCGATCTTGATCTGCTCCGACTCGACGAACTCGTGCAGCAGTCGATCGAGTGTCTCGGCGTCGAACGGTTCGGCCGCTGCCAGCCGATCGCGAAACCTGCCGAGCAGTTCGGCGGCTTCGGCCGGCTTGCGGAGCCGTTTCTCGAAGGCCTTTTCGTCGTAGGTCAACTCGTCGTCGGGCATGAAGAAGAAGTCGGCATAGGTGAGCACGTCGCCGCCCACTTTGATCCGATCACCCAGGATCTCCAGGATACGCGTCAGCATCGGATCGATCTGGCAGGGATAGATCGACGCCAGCAAGCCGGCCCGGTCGAGAAAAGGTCCGACCGCGTCGATCTTCCGTTCGATCGGCAACTGAACCATGTGCCGCTCCTCAATGGCCGACAGCTTGGCCGGATCGAAACTGGCCGGGGCCTTGTTGACCCGCTCCAGAGAGAACTTCTCCAGCAGGCCTCGTACGGTGAAGTGTTCGGTCTTGTCGTCCCACGACCAACCGAGCAGGGCAAGGTAGTTGACGATCGCCTCGGGCAAGTAGCCCACCTGACGATAGAAATCAACGATCACCGGGTTGAACGTATCGGGGTCCGTCTGCAGGCCGATTCGCTGGGCGATCTCGCGGCCGTGCGCGACCATCACGGCGAAGTCGCGGTTCTTCAGATACTTGGCCAGCTTCCGCTTGCTCAACTTCACCTTGCTGCCCGGTTCGGCGACGAACGGCAAATGGGCGTACTCGGGCAATTCAAAACCGAGACCCCGGGCAATGAAAACCTGACGCGGCGTATTCGAGAGGTGCTCCTCGGCACGGATCACGTGCGTGATCCGCATGTCGTGGTCGTCGACCACACTGGCCAGATGGTAAAGACAAGAACCGTCGGCACGCTGGATCACGTGGTCCTGCTCCCGGGCCCAATCGAACTCGACCGCACCGCGAATCAGGTCGTTTACCACCAGCTTGCCCTCGCGGGGCATCTTCAACCGAACGACCGCCTGGCGCCCCTCGGCCTCGAAATCGGCCCGCTGCCGGGGCGTCTCGGCCATGTGGCGGCGACTGTAGACGAACGAACGCTTCTCGGCCCGGGCCGCCTCGCGCTCGGCCTGGATCTCTTCCGGCGTGGCGTAATCGTGATAGGCCAGCCCGACGGACAGCAGCCGTTGCGCCGCGGCGCGATGGTTCTCTACGCGCTGCGACTGGTAGTATGGCGCAAACGGCCCGTCCGCCTCGGGTCCTTCGTCCCAATCGATACCCAGCCACCGCAGGCCGCCGAGGATCGGTTGCAGCGCCTCGTCGACGTTGCGTTGCCGGTCGGTGTCGTCGATTCGCAGAATGAACTTCCCGCCGCCGGCCCTGGCAAACAGCCAACAGAACAACGCGGTGCGAACCCCGCCAATGTGAAGATAGCCGGTCGGACTCGGAGCGAATCGGGTGCGTATGGTCATGGTAGCGAGTGGGCGGTTTGGGATAGTCGTTGTTCGCTCCGCGAACAAACGCTTGTTTGCGGAGCGAACAACTGCCATTTACGATTGTCCGCGGAGCGAACAACGACTATTAGAGAAAGAGATGCCAGCGACTCGCCTACTTCCAGGCTTTGTGCCGGGTGCGTTCGCGTTCCATTCGTTCGCGCATCAGACGCTTGCGGAGGGCCTTCTTCTCTTGCTTGGTCAGTCGACGCTGCACGACGCTCTCTTCGGCCTCGAACTCCATCTCCTCCTCGGGCTCGACACTGCGAGGACGAGCTTTGCGTTTGAGCACCGGTTGCGGTGTGCCGTGGGCCTGCTCTATCTTGATCCACTGGTCAGCCGTGATTTCTTCTTCCTCGTCGGTTTCTCGACCACGATCGGGAAGCAGCCCTTCAGCATCAAGGATCACGTATCGAGCGTACAGTCCCATCGACAAGAGCACAAGCAGGTTGCCGACCATCTCGGCCCCTTCTTCGAGCATTACACCCCGGGAGCCGCTTTCAGGCATTATCCAACCCATTTGGACCACCACCGCCACCACATAGCAGGCGGCACCGCTGAGCAATGCCCCGCTCGCCAACCGGCAATCGCGCATGTCGACCACCAGCCGCGAGCCGACCACCGCCAGCAGGAATGCGTAGGGAACCGCCCACCAAAGCGAGCCGTCGCCCAACAGCCGGGTGCCGGACAACGTGGTGCCGGTCACGTGGCCCATCATCTCTTTGAAGCCTTCGTGCAGGCTGGCCGACTCATCTAAGCTCATCAAGACCCAACAGGCCGCCGCCGCCAGCCAGATCCGATAGCGTCCATGGTAGTCGTCGGTCTTGTGCCGGCGCACCGTGTAGATCAGCACCGCGGCGGCGCCGGCCATCAACAGTAGGACCGACGAGAACCAAACGGCCAGGCTCCCTTCGCCGTCGAGGTCGAATGCGGCCACCCGGCCGTCGCTGGTTAGCCCAGCCACCTCGGGCATCCAACTATAGAGGATTTCCAGCCCGGCCACGCAGCTAAGCCCGGCCAACAGCATCAAAACGAAAGTGGACAGCCGCTTGGGAACCAAGTCGGTTAGGCGCAGTTGATCGTCCATGAACTCTGCATCTCCGTAGTTCTCGGATTTCCGTGCCGCAAGGGAGCCTCTCGACTTGCGACGAACCGTCCGTGCCCGGACGCCGGACGATTCGTCGGCCAACAACCGGCGTCGTCGGTCGTCTCGTTGTCCACTTCGGCGGAATTGCGAGGAAGACTGCACTGATACGGTCGTCCTTTGCGACGCGTATGATAACCTGGGCGGTGTATCGGCGTAAGGGGAATTGTCTCCGCTGGAAAACAGCCCGGTACCCCATCTTCGATTTCGGCATTCTGCTGCCGGAAAGACTAGTCGGGGGGTAACTCTTGGGACTTACCTCCCAGGATACGAGGGCGATTGTATTTGCCCCTGATTCGCCATTTACCTCATGCTTCCCATGGCCCGTAGAATAAAGGGGTGCGTGAAATCTTGAGCAATGTCGGAGATTGGATTTGACCCGTTGGCCATCGGGCGATACGCTTCCCGCTTGTTCTGCCGATGTCTGCCGCCAAGGAATGGCTTCCGTGATTCAACGCGGCGAGCGATGCTCGCTCGCTAAACGGCACTGACAAAACGCTCTGGAGCACTAACCACTAACCACCAACCACTATCCACTAACCACTAACCACTACCAATGACTCGCAAACGCCATCTCCTGATCCTTGCCGCGTTGATGGGTCTGGCGTGCCTGGTGCAAACAGTGGTGATCCGCCGGGCGACGGTGACCGGACTGGATGCGGTGCGATTCGTTGAGATTGCCCAGGCGATCGACCGCCAAGGGATACTTGAGACGATCCGTGGCGAACGGGAGCAGCCGCTGTTTCCGGTTTGGGTTTGGGCGGTTCATCGAGGCTTGCAGCGCGTCGCCGGCACGTCGCCGTCGATTTGGGCCGTCAGCGCGCAGGTGGCGGCCGCGATACCGCTGGTGCTGGCCGTCGCGCCCTTCTATCTGCTGACGCTCCGACTTGCCGGCCGGGCCGCCGCGGTGGCCGGGTCGGTGTTTTTCTGTGTGCTGCCCGAGGTCTCTCGACTCGGCGCCGATGGGATCAGCGATAGTACGCATCTGCTGCTGTTTTGCGTGGCGTTTTGGTCAATCGTCGAATACTTGAAAGAACGGTCCGGGCGGCGGGTTTATTCGCCGCTATGGTTGCTGCTGGCCGGCGTCTCGACGGCCGCGGCGTTGCTGGCACGGACCGAAGTGCTGCTGTTGGCCGTCGCGCTGGCCCTGGTGCTGGTTGCCTTCCAACTGCTACCCCGGAGGCGACAGCCGTGCAACGCCCTGGCCGCGGCGGTCGGATGCTTCGTTCTGGGGCCCACGATCGTTCTCGGGCCGTATCTGACGGCGGTCCAATCCACAACACCCCGGACTGCACTGGCCCGGGTTCTGGGACTCGGAAGCCCTGAAATCCTGGAGGAAAACGGCGAAAAAGCAGCCGTCGGCCAATGGCATCTTGCCGCCGGCGAGCCAATGTCGTTCGACGTAAAGGAGCCGACCGTCACGATTCGCCGTCGAGGTCTCGGCGCGGCAGTCGTCCGCTTCGGCCGAAAGCTGCTCGACGCGATGAGCTACTGGGTCGGCGCGTTGGCATTGATCGGTTCGTGGCACCTGCGCAGAGGCCGCAAGAACGCGGCCGACCGGTTCGTGCAGGTCTTCTTCGTGCTGTTCTCGGTCGCGGCTATTCGGTTCTGCGCAGTTGAGGGATATCTCGTTCCACGACACCTGCTCGGGTTGGTCGTGGCCGGCACCGCCGCGGCCGGATATGGAGCGACCGAACTGGGCGGTTGGATCGCAAACGCATGGTTGAAATTGCGCGGTGCGGCAACGATTGCCGGTCTTGTAGGAGGCGACTCCAGTCGCCGACTGAAGCAGTTCTCGGCGTTGCCATCGGCGACTGGAGTCGCCTCCTACACAGAAGCGAAGAGCCGTTTAGCGGTCGCTCCTAACGCAAGTCTTGCCCGCGGCGTGTCTTGGGCCGTTGTCGCGGCAGCCGCAGTTGCTTGTTTTCCGCAGACCTTGATCCATCTGCACCACAGTCGGCTGGGACATCGCCAGGCCGGCCAGTGGCTTGCCGCCGAGGCCGAAGCGTCCGGGCGCGTGCTGGACACGATCGGGTGGACCGGACTCTACTCGGGCCGCCAGACCTACGGCTACGAAAACGCCCGCCGGGCGCTGGGCGATCGGCGGCTCGCCTACGTCGTACTCGAACAACGAGAACTCGAATTCGACAGCGACCGCAGCCGGACGCTACGAAACCTGATGCAGTCGGCCGCCGAGCCGGTCGGCGAATTCCCTCCCGCGGCCGTGCGAAGGTCTTGCCAGCAGGCGGTGGTCGTCTACCGGTGGTATCCGGACCGTTTCGCCCGGCTCACGTCGACCAGTCCAGGCGTCATACGCTAGCACCATGTAGTGTTTGAACTGACGGGTGCCTGAACTGACGGGTGCCATGCTTGCCAAGCGAGCGAAGCGAGACGGCAAGCATGCCCACGACGAGCGTGGGCATGGCACACAGTAATTCCCCCACCTTCACGATCTTCTCCAGCTTCACCAACCGGCATTTCTCCCTCAAGCCGCACGACCAATACGGCCGATACGAATTCTGCGCTGTTCTATACCGAGACTGTGCGCGGCGACGCAATCGCTGAAAACAATCGCTCTTGAAGGAGTACCGTCATGCAAGTTGCGCTGTTGGCCCAGATACTCGCTCTGACTGCCCTGGGGCCACAGGTCTCGGCAATTTCGGCGGACTCGAACGCGCCGCCATCCGAGCCGATCGGCACGCGGCAGACGCTGTTTGCTATCCCGTTCAGCGTCGATAGTCCCGAGCAGACGTCGCAAGAGCCGATCGAGGTGCAGTTGTTGGTGTCTGCCGATCGAGGAAAAAGCTGGCAACTCTACAGCCGTGTCGAGCCGACGCGACGGCAGTTCCTGTTTCGCGCCGGCGCCGACGGCGAGTATTGGTTCCGCGTATGCACGGTAGACCGCAACGGACGCCTCCACACTCAGCCGCCCGGTTCACCGGAATTGCACGTAGTAGTCGATACGACGCCGCCGAAGCTGGACCTCTCGGCCCAACAGGGCAGCGCCGGACAAATCATCGCCAGTTGGCAGATAGATGAAGCGCACCTGAAGCCCGACAGCTTGACCCTGCAATATCGCAACGGCGAGGCCGGCTCTTGGCAGCCGGTGGCTATCGGTCAGGAGAATCAGCACAGCTCGGGGTCCATGCACCGCGGACAAGTCACGTGGTGGCCACAGGCAGGTTCCGGCGACGTTCAAATCCGGGCAGACGTGTCCGACTCGGCCGATAATCAGGCGGTCAGCCACGCCCAGGTCCGGGTGCAGCGAGTTGCCGGCAGTGCGTCGCAAAACTTGACCCCGGCACATGGGTCCGAGCAATCGCCCGACGCATGGCGCGCCAGCAGCGAACGCCCCCGTATGCCGTGGCCCGTCAAAGACGGCCGGGAGGCCGGTTCCGATCCGCCCTTCAGCGCCGTACCCGGCAACGTCAATCCGCCGATTGCCAACCGGTACGTCAACACGCAGAAACCGGTCGCTGCAAAGGAGGCCGGCATGCCGCTCGGCGAGAGACCTCGGATGGTCAACTCGCGGTTATTTGAACTCGACTACGACGTCGACGCGGTGGGACCGTCGGGAATCTCCCGGGTTGAACTCTGGGGTACACAAGACAGCGGGCAAACCTGGCGGAGCTTCGCGCTGGACGACGACAACCGAAGTCCTTTGCTGGTTTCCGTCGACGAAGAAGGGATCTACGGTTTTCGGGTGGCCATCACCACCGGGGCCGGACTGGGCGGACAACCGCCGAGACCGGGAGCCCTGCCCGAAATCTTTGTCGGCGTCGACCTGACGAAGCCTTCCGCACGTATTACCGCCGCCGAACAGGGCGTCGGCGCGGAGGCTGGCAAACTGGTCATCTCCTGGACCGCCGACGACCAGCGGCTCGACGAGCAGCCCATCTCGCTCGCCTTCAGCGAGAGCCCCGGCGGGCCTTGGACCACCGTCGCCTCTGGGCTGGAAAACACCGGCCGATACGTCTGGCCGCTCGATAACCGTGTGCCCGGGCAGATCTATCTCCGCCTGGAAGTCCGCGACGAGGCCGGAAACATCGCCGGCTACGAAACGCACCAGTCGGTCTCGCTCGATCGCATGCGACCGGCGGTCCACATCCGCGACGTTCGGCCGCTGAACCACACCGGGGCTAAACCGGGGCCGAAACGCTACCATTTCCGCTGAGCGTATAGTAGTCATCTCGCGGAGCGAGACGACTACTACACGAGACGGCTACTATACGCGTGACGGCCTCTCCCGTATACTCTGGGCATGGCCAAACCGCTCCCTGCCGTCGACTACCTTGCCGAGCCGAAGAAGCACGCTCCCCGGCCGGTGTGTGCGGTTTTCGGTGATGAGCCCTTTCTGCGCCGCCGCGTAATCCTGGAAATTCGCTCGGCGGTGCTGGGCACCGACGACGCCGACTTCTCGCTATCCAGCTTCGAGGGACGCACGGCCGAACTGCGCGACGTTCGCGAGGAACTGTCGACAATGGCGATGTTCGGCGGCGGACAACGGCTGGTCGTTGTCGACGCCGCCGACGATTTCGTCACCCGATATCGAGCGGAGTTGGAGGACTACGTCGCCGAACCGAGCACCACCGGCACGCTGGTTCTCGATCTGAAGTCGTTTCCCGGCAACACGCGTCTTCACAAGGCGGTGGCGGCCACGGGTTTGCTGATCGATTGCAGCGCGCCGGCCGCCGCACGGTTGGGCCGATGGCTTGCCGATTGGGCCAAGCAATCTCATCGAGTGCAGCTTTCCCGGCCGGCGGCGGAGATGCTGGTGGAAATTGTCGGTCCGGAACTCGGGTTGCTCGACCAGGAACTGGGCAAGCTGGCACTGACCGCCGGAGGCGACGGAAAGATCACGCCCGAGATGATCTCCAAGTCGGTCGGCGGCTGGCGAGCGAAGACCGCCTGGCAGATGCTCGACGCCGCAATGGACGGAAACGTGCGGGAGGCGCTCCTGCAACTTGACCGGCTGTTAGCTTCCGGCGAGCAACCGATCGGGATTCTTGCCCAGATTTCGGCTTCACTGAGACGTTTCGCCGCCGCCACCAGGCTGGTCGTTCAGACCGAGGCGGCGGGCCGCCGCCCGCAGTTACGCACTGCTCTGGAACAGGCCGGCGTCCGCTCGTTCGTCCTGAAGAGGGCCGAAGGCCAACTTCGCCGCCTCGGCCGACAGCGAGGAAGTCAACTCTACGGCTGGCTGCTTCAAGCCGACCTCGACCTGAAAGGCGCCAGCACGCTGCCGCCTCGGCTGGTTCTCGAACGGCTGATCGTTCGCTTGGCAGCGCCGAAAGAGGTAGTGGTTAGTGGTTAGTGGTTAGTGGATAGTGGTTAGTACTCGACAGCGGTTTTTCAGTGTCGTTTAGCGGGCGAGCATCGCTCGCCGTGTTGCCGCGTTGAATCGTGAGAGACGTTCCCGTTCGTCACGGCTCGTCTTCGGACCAGCAACAGGATGATAGTCCCTGCAACGATGAAACTCAGGCCGAAAGCCAGCCCAACGTGAACGCAATTGCCCAGCCGGCCGGCGATGACCGCTGGACCGTCGGTGCGGGCGGGAGGAAACTTCGTCAGCACGAACTCCACAAGCGGGTAATCCCCGGGATTCGGCTGTTCCCCTTGCGTTGTGATTGTGAGCAACTGGGAGCGAAGTGCTAACGAAAAGCCTATCGCGGCCACCCCTATTACGATGAGCAGTGCACCAAGCAAATGTCTCACGGCCGCACTTCCCTTCAGCGAACCGTCAACTCGTCCGAGATGCCCAACAACGCCGCGTCGGCCTCGCCGCCGTCGATCGCGTCGAAGGACTCCTCGTCGTCATCCGCGGCCGCTTCCTCCAACACCCGGTCGACCGCCGCCTCCGAGAGCCGCTGCATCGACAGGCTGACGGAAGCCCCCGCCGGCGGCCGGGGCGGAAGGCCGATGGGGTCGAAGTGGCTGGCCAACGC
>Ga0180429_10000773_pt1 | contig 27935 bp, 22 predicted proteins | sample SS_ome_FD_132428 | JGI IMG/M metagenome (GOLD analysis project Ga0180429, IMG submission 132428) | Hypersaline lake sediment archaeal communities from the Salton Sea, California, USA - SS_1_S_1 metaG | ecosystem: Environmental > Aquatic > Non-marine Saline and Alkaline > Hypersaline > Sediment ...
ACCTTGATTTCACAACATCAAAAGCCTCTTTTTTATTTCTATCAATATCAACAATTCCCCAATATTCCTCATTGGCAGCACCGCGAGCATTATCACCCCGATCAAGAGTTGGAACAAGAAGACGTTGAGGAAGAAGGGACCGCCGGAGAAAATATCGCCGAGTTCGGCCTCTTGGCCCCGGGCGGTCTTCATTAAGAAGAGAGTCAGCCCGATTCCAAGCCAAATGCCGAACAGCCCGGAGATCAAACCTCCCACGAACGGAATGAACGCGCAGGCTAAATTCACCGCAAAACTGATCGCCCAGACAACAATCACTGCAAGCAGGCACATCCCCCATTCGGCCTTGAAAATCGCCCAGGTCCGACCGAGGACGTCGCCGATATCGATAATCGTAGGCGCGTAGACGCCGGGGGCCTCGGCAACTCCAGGTGGCCCGGTCGCCGCATATTCGCCGGGAGAAGCATAGGGGTTGTCCGGATCAAAACCGGCCGCCGGTTGAGGGCCGCCCGGTGCGAATGGACTGCCGGCGTCGGGCTGAGCGGCGCCAGGCCCGAAGGGGCTACCGGCGTCGGGCATCGGTGGTGGCGGGGCACCGGCTCCCGCATCGCCCGAAGGCGCATCCGGTATCGACAGCAAGGTCCCGCACTCCGGGCACTTCGCCTGCTTGCCCGCCGTTTCGTCCGCGGTCCGCAACAGCTTGTTGCACTGGGTGCATCGAAATTCGATCGGCATGACAGTTTCTCCTGTTGTTGGTTTCCGCGGCGGAGAGTTCAACTCCTGTCCGTCTCAAGCGACAGCATAGCAGAATACCGGTGGGGTGTACAATACGATACTGACGGTGTTAGGCTAAAACTATCATGCTCACTCCCGCGGAAATCCTCGGACCCGACGGCCGAATCGCCCGGCGGCTGGAAAACTACGAGCGGCGCCCGGAACAACTCGCCATGGCCGATGCCGCCGAGCACGCCATCCGCGACGGCCACCACCTTGTCGTCGAGGCGGGAACCGGCGTGGGCAAGAGCTTCGCATACCTGGTGCCGGCGATCCTCGCCGCCGCCAGCAAACCGCCTCCCCCACCCACCGATGGTGAGTGTCCCCCTAAAGCCCCCAAAGACCCTAAGGGCCCCAAGCGACGCATCATCATCTCTACCCATACCATCAGCCTCCAGGAGCAGTTGATCCGCAAGGATATACCGCTTCTCAACAGCGTGATACCCCTGGAGTTCACCGCCGTGCTGGTGAAGGGCCGGCGAAACTACCTCAGCCTGCGACGGCTACAAAACGCCTTGGACCGGGCGGCCAACCTGTTCGGCACGGAGGAGGAATTCGACGAACTGCGGGCGATTGAGCAGTGGTCGGAGCAGACGGCCGACGGCTCGCTCTCGGACCTGGACTATCGCCCCCGCGGATCGGTCTGGGACGAAGTGTCCAGCGACCACGGCAACTGCATGGGCCGCCAATGCCCCGAGTATGGCAAGTGCTTCTACTACAAAGCCCGGCGGCGGATGCAAAACGCCCAGATCCTGGTGGTCAACCACGCCCTGTTTTTCAGCGACCTGGCCCTGCGGCGAGGGCAAGCGAAGATCCTGCCCGACTACAATGTGGTCATCTTCGACGAGGCCCATACGCTCGAAGGTGTCGCCGGCGATCACATGGGCATCAACATCACCAGCGGACAGGTCGACTGGGTGTTGCGGCGGCTCTATAACGAGCGGACCAACCGCGGGTTGTTGGTCCATCGGGCGATGGTCGAGGCCCAGCAGCAGGTGATGGAGTGTCGTGATCGGACCGATAGGTTCTTTCGCAGCGTCGACCAGTGGGCGGCCGCACAACCGAAGAGTAACGGCCGGGTGCGCGAAAAGGAGATCGTCGGCAATCCGCTCAGCGAAGCCCTGGCCCGGCTTTCCGCAATGGTTCGCCACGGGACCAGGGAGATGAAGACGGCGGAGCAACGCCAAGACTTCATCGCCGCCGCCAACCGGCTGGACGGTTTGGCCGATGTAATCGAGGCCTGGCGGTGCCAGGAGTTGGAAGACTCGGTCTATTGGATCGATGCCGGTTTCAGTCGCCGCCGGCGCCGGGTGACGATGGCTGCCGCGCCGATCGACGTGGGGCCCATCTTGCGCGAGCACCTTTTCGACAAGGTCCCCACGGTGATTGCCACCAGCGCGACGCTGGCCACGGGCCGGCGGTTCGACTTTTTCCAATCGCGGATCGGGCTGACGCAAGCCGAGACACTGTGTCTTGGCAGCCCGTTCGACTATCGCCGGCAGGCCCGGCTCGTTCTTCCGCGCGACGTACCCGACCCCGGCCGGGGGGCCGAGTACGAGCGCCGCGTGGTCGAGTTGGTCCGCCGCTACGTGGGTCAGACCGAGGGGCGTGCGTTCGTGCTGTTTACCAGCTACCAGATGATGAAGAACGTGGCCGCCGAGTTGTTGCCCTGGTTCGAGGAGCAGGCCCTCGATCTACTCTCGCAGGCCGACGGGGTGCCGCGGAGCCGGATGCTCGAGCGGTTCAAGGCCAACCCGCGAAGCGTGCTGTTCGGCACCGACAGTTTCTGGCAAGGCGTGGACGTACCCGGCGAGGCCTTGCTGAACGTGATTATTACGCGTCTGCCGTTCAGCGTGCCTGATCGCCCGCTGCTGGAGGCCCGGCTGGAAGCGATCCGCGCGGCCGGCGGCAACCCCTTCCGCGACTACCAATTGCCCGAGGCCATCTTGAAACTCAAACAAGGCTTCGGCCGCTTGATACGCAGTAAGCGCGACACGGGGATGGTGGTGATCATCGATCCGCGCGTTCGCACGAAGCCCTACGGGCGGATGTTTCTGGCATCGTTGCCGGAGTGCGAGCGGGTGGAGGAGTAGATGGCGTGCAGGACAGTCGTTGTTCGCTCCGAGGTTGTGAATCAGTGTGTACGATGGGCCTCCGAGCCCGTCGGAACGAACGCTGGTTCGCGGAGCGAACCACGACTATTCTTGCAGTGGTTTTTGCTGAACCAATCCGCATGCCGCAAGCCACCCATTAGTGGGGTAGTTGACCGCCGGGCGGCCGGCAATTACAGTGCATTGTATGTTCGCTAAACGTGTTATCCCCTGCCTCGACGTCAACGAGGGCCGGGTCGTCAAGGGTATGAACTTCCTGAATCTCCGCGATGCCGGAGATCCGGTCGAAGTCGCTGCGCGCTACGAGCAGGAAGGCGCCGATGAACTTGTGTTCCTCGACATCACCGCCAGCCACGAAGGGCGCGACATCATTCTCGACGTGGTCAGCCGTACCGCCGAGGTCGTTTTCATGCCCCTCACCGTGGGTGGTGGCATCCGCACGCTGGACGACATCCGCGAACTGCTCAGCGCCGGCGCCGACAAGGTCTCGATCAACTCGGCCGCCTGCCGCGATCCGCAACTCGTCAGCCGGGCGGCAAAACGCTTCGGAAGCCAGTGTATCGTGGTCAACATCGACCCCAAACGGGTTCGGAGCAACGGCGAGGAGTCCTGGGAGGTACACGTCAACGGCGGACGGATAGGCACGGGCCGTGAAGCAGTGGCCTGGGCCCGAGAGGTCGAACGACTCGGCGCCGGCGAAATCGTGCTCACGAGCATGGACGCCGACGGCACCAAGGACGGGTACGATTTGGAGATCACCGCGGCGGTTACACGGGCGGTCTCGATCCCCGTGGTTGCCAGCGGCGGGGCCGGATGCCCCGATCACCTGGCCGACGCCATACTCATCGGCGGGGCCGAGGCCGCTCTGGCCGCCAGTATTTTTCATTACGGCGAGTACACAATCGAAGAAACAAAACGCGTGATGCAACAACGCGGCGTGACCGTGAGGCGGTAGCAACCACATGTTGACGACTATCGATGACGACCAGAAGCGATTTACCGGATACCACGAAGAGTTGGAGATCGACAAGCTCTTCCGGGCGTTGGTGAAGCTCGAGGGGAGCGATCTTCACTTGAAGGCCGACTGTGCCCCTTACGTCAGGGTCGACGGCACGTTGCGGCCGTTGAACCGCGACCCGATCGACGACGAAGAGATGGTCCGGCTGGTCTTTGCAATGGTCAACCAGGACGAGCGCCGCAAGCGGCTGTTTGAGGAGCAAGGCGGCGTCGACTTCGCCTACTCGATGGAGATCGAGGGCCTGCGCTGGCGGTTTCGTGTGAACGTCTTGCAGCAGATGGGACACGTGGGGATGGTCGCCCGGCGGGTGAACAACGTGATTCCCACGTTCGACGAACTCCATCTGCCCCTGTCGTTGACCGATTTGTGCGAATACAGCCAGGGGATGATCCTCTTGGCCGGAGTGACCGGCTCCGGCAAGAGCACCACGATAGCCGCGATGCTCGAATGGATCAATCAGCGCTACCGCAAGCACATCCTCACGCTGGAAGACCCCATCGAGTTCACTTTCACCGAAGACAAGTGCCTGATCAACCAGCGGGAAATCGGCCTGGACGTGAAGGACTTCATGGTGGGCATGAAGCACGCCGTGCGCGAAGACCCCGACGTGATGCTGGTCGGCGAAATGCGCGACCGGGAATCGTTCGAGACGGCGATCCAAGCGGCCGAGACGGGGCACCTGGTCTTCGGCACCATCCACGCCTCGACGGCCCCCAGCACCGTCGGCCGAATCCTCGACCTGTTCCCCGAGAGCATGCACTCGGCCATTCGCAGCGCGTTGGTATTCAACATGCGGGGAATCGTCGCCCAGAAGCTGCTGCCCTCGATTGTGGAGGGCGTGGGCCGCGTACCGACCGTCGAGATCATGAAGTTCAACCCCACGGTCCGAAAGCTGATACTCGAAGAAGACGACAACAAGCTGGTCGACGCGATCCGCATCGGCAAGGAAGAGGGCATGCAGGACTTCATCCAGAGCCTGAAGGACCTGGTCGACCGCGACATGATCGATCGGGCCACGGCGTTCGAGGTGGCACCGAACGCCGAAGCACTTAAAATGGCACTTAAAGGGATCGAAATCGCCGAACCGGGAATGCTTTGATGTTTCTTCTCTTGTCCTATCGCACTCTGATGCTCCGCCTGTTGCTTCCGACCGCCGCGGCGGTGATCGTAGTCCTCGGCGCCGGCGACCTGTTTGCCCAGGGCGTCGAGCGGTGGCCGGCCGTCGAAATCACGAGGAACTTTCGGGGGCCGGGGTTCTATCTGAGTTTCTTGAAGATCCTTGCCTGCTGGTTGCTCTTCCTCGCTTGGATCATGACCACCGACTGGGCCAATCGCGACGGCCAACTGTTGCGGCTGAACTACACCCGCTGGAACTCGATCATCTTCGGTACCTTCATGGGCAGTTTCGTACTGGTGTGGCTGATCCCATATTTTTGGCTCGGTTTTCCCTTGCTGTTGATCTCTTACGCGGCCCCATTGACTGCATACTTGATACTTCGCAAGAAGCAAGCTGATGAAAGATTGGAAAACGAAGGACTAGAGTCTCTTTGCCGCCTGCTGGCCGAAGTGGCAGGCTATGGGATCTTTTTCCTGGGCATGATAATCATCTTGCCGATTGCGTTTTTCGTGCCGCTGGCCCTAGCAGCCGGCGGGTCGAACCGCGGCGCGTTCAAGCTCGTCGTTCTAGTCTTGGCTCCGGGGCTGATGTTCCTGCTGCGGTTTGGTCCTCAACTCCTTATCGACCCGTTGGAAGAGAAGATCCAAAAGCTGGCATATCGAGGCAAGGCGGATCCGCACACAAAGGGCCCACCGGTACTGGTGTTCGGCCGGGGCGGCGCCGATGAGCGCGAGGACAATGCCCGGACACTGATGGCCCGGCAAGCCCCGGGTCTCCGCGACGCGCGTCAGATTCTTGCCGATGGGCTGGAAGGCCGGGGCTCGGCAATCATGCTCGACTTCACCCAGCAGGCCGTCGCCGTGCGATACATGATCGACGGCGTTTGGATCAACCGCGAGCCCATCGAACGCGAGAAGGGCGATCCGGCCCTGGAGGCGCTGAAAGCCCTCTGCGGCCTCGATCCACAAAACCGCCAAGGCCGCCAGGAGGGCACCTTCGGTGCCGAACACGCCGAATCCAAATACCTGGGCACGGTCGCCAGCCAGGGTACCAAGATGGGCGAACGGGTCCTGATACAGCTCGAGCAGCAAGGAATCCGCTTGACGACCTTCGACGAGATCGGCATGCGGGAGAAAATCCAAGAGCAGATGAAGGAACTGCTCGACAGCAAAAAGGGCCTGATGCTCTTCTCCGCCATGCCCGCCGCCGGATTGCGGACCACCGTCGATATCGCCCTGCACAACACCGATCGGCTGACGCGCGAATTCATGGCGGTCGAAGAGGAATCAAACCGCTTCGAGGAGATCGAAAACATCCCCGCGACCACGTACAACGCGGCCGAAGGCCAATCGCCCGTCGACGTGTTGCCGAAGATGTTCCGCATGGACCCCAACGTGGTCGTAATCCGCGACCTGGTCAATGCCGAAACGGTCAACCTGATTTGCGAAGAGATGGAGGCGAACCGGCTGTTCGTCAGCGTGGTCCGCGCCAAAGACAGCGCCGAGGCGTTGCTGCGGGTGTTGGCGTTGGGTGCCGCGCCGGGCGAGTTCGCCAAGCTGCCCGTGGGCGTGATTTCCCAGCGGCTGGTGCGGAAACTGTGCAAAGAGTGCAAGGAGGCCTATGCGCCGACACCGCAAGTACTCGGCCAGTTGGGTATACCCGAAGGTCGTGTCAAGGCGTTCTATCGTCCCCCGCAACAGCCCGAGGAAGTTTGTGAACATTGCGGCGGGATCGGCTACCATGGGCGCACCGCGATCTTCGAGTTGCTCCCGGTCGGCGATAACGTCCGCAAGGTGTTGGCCACCGCCCCCAAGCTCGACCTGCTTCGCCAGGCCGCCAGAAAAGATGGCATGAGAAGCCTCCAGGAAGAAGGCATCCTGCTGGTCGCCAAGGGCGTGACCTCCCTACCGGAACTGATGAGAGTATTGAAACAATAGCCATAACGCGGCATAGCCGCAACCAAGAACTCCGTAGGATGGGCCCCAGGCCCGTCCAGAATAACCGAATGGCGATGATTCTTGGTCGCGCTGGACGGGCCAGGGGGGCCCATCCTACATATCCGCGTACCGTGCGCAGAAGGTGCAACGCGAGACTCCAAGGAAACAAACCATGTGGATAACACTGCTGCTCTTCTTCATATTCGCCGGCTGCATCGCCGCTCTCTACACCGAAGGGATGTGGGGGAACGGTGTGCGGCTGATTAACGTGGTTACCGCGGGCCTGCTGGCGACGAACTTCTTCGAACCAGTCGCCGATTGGCTGGAAGGGTGCAGTACAAATTTCGCCACCTTTACGTATCTCTGGGACTTCCTGGCGTTTTGGGGGATGTTCGGGCTGTTCATGATCATCTTTCGCCTGGCTACCGATGAGATCTCGAAAGTGAAAGTCCGGTTCATGAAGATCGTCGATCGGATCGGTGCCGTCGTTTTTTCCGCCTGGATCGGCTGGGTGATGGTTTGCCTGACGGCCACGTCGCTGCATCTGGCCCCGCTGGCACGCGAATTCCTCTTCGACAGTTTCCATCCGGAGCAGAGGGCCCAGAGCAACTACGCTCCGGAACTAAAGTGGCTGGGATTCATGCAGAAGCAGTCGCGCGGCGCGTTCTGCCGCACACCCGGCGAAGAAGACTTCCGGGTAGAGCCGGCTTGGAAAGAGGACAGAACGCGAACCTTCGACCCCCGCAGCGAGTTCATGCCCAAGTACGCCACCCGCCGCGCGAACCTGCAAGCCTACAACCAGGAACACAAGGCCGTTCGCGTTCGGCCCGAGCACTTGCCGAGGTAGATAATGATGTCTGCCGAGTGCCGACCGCGACTGACCGATCACGACGATAGCCGGATCGCCGAGTATCACGCAGTTAGTGCGGCGGCGGTTTGGGCCTTGCTTCTGGGGCTGCTGTCGCCGTTGGCGTTGGTCGATCCGATGCTTTGGGCGGTGCCGATTGTGGCCGTGGCCATGGGCATTTGGGCCCTGCGGCGGATTGCCCGAAAGGCGCCCGTGCTGACCGGTCGCAGAGCGGCGATTGCGGGATTGCTGCTGGCCGCGCTTTTCGGCTCGGCCGCGGTTGCCGACCGGATCACATTCCACCGGCTGCTCTGTGCGGAAGCGCGGCAGTTCGCCGAGATCTGGTTCGATTTGCTGGCCAACGGCGAGCCGGAAAAGGCCTTTCAACTCACAAAGCTCCCCCAGCGTCGCCAACCGCTCGACGAGCGTTTGAAGGAACTCCATCGCGAAGACCATCCCGATCATTCGCTTCTGGAAGAGTTCATCGGCCAGCCGCGCGTGGACCGGCTGCTGGCCTTCGGCCGCAACGCCCGAGTTCGCCGGCACGAGACCATCGGTGTGCGTCGCTTCGGCAATCACGATATCGTTTTCCTGTTGTACGAAATCGTCGACGATGACGGCCAAGGGGAAAGTCTCCGCGTCCCTCTGCAATTGCTGCGATTGCAGCTCGATGGCGGTGTAACCAACTGGCGTGTCGTGCCGGGCAAGGAGAAGTTGACTCCGAAGTGAGTCCTCATCGAACCCGTCAAGAACAGTCCGTAGTGACCGCATTATTGCGGTCTTTCGCGGTATTCTGCGGCAAAGCCCCGATGAATCGGGGCACTACGAACGGCCGCGTGGGCGCGAGCACCCACCCTGCTTTTTCAACGGATACCCGGGGGCTGGACAGACCCGCCGCCATGGGCTACAATAATAACGAAATTCCAATCCGGTCCTCCAGACATACTACTTGGCTTGGCGGTCAAGAACCGTTATCCGAAGGAAAACAGCCGTGCCCTCTCCTTCACCATTCGGTCGACAAGAATCGGGCGGCGTCGAACGCCCGGCACCGGCGGAAACGCCGTCTCAGCCCCCGCCGGGCACCGACCCCGCCCTGCTGGAAAAGGTGCTGCAGCACACTTCGGAGATCGGCAACTCTAACGAGACGATCGATCCGAACGAGATGAAGGCCCTGCAAGAGGTGGTGCGTCACTATCAAGGGAAACCGTTAACCCTGCAACCGATCGCCGAGGAGCTTGTGGGGGCCGTATTGCGCAGCCACTTTCCGGCACAGTGCAAATCGGACGAGTTTCGAGCGGCGCTGTCGGCCGAAATCGCGCAGTCGCTGATGGAGGACCCCTTGGCACAAGACCGAATGGCAGCGCTTTGGCACCGTTTAGGCGGGGACAAAACATGAGCGCCGCATGTGAAAGCCCGCAAGAGCGCATCGCCCAGTGCCAGGGGCTGGTTCGCTCGCTGGCGTTGAAGATCCATCGCAAGTTACCCTCGCAGGTAGACTTGGATGACCTGATCTCCTATGGCCAGATCGGTTTGGCCGAGGCCGCCCGCGATTTCGACCCCGCCCGCGGAAGCCAGTTCTCGACCTACGCCTACTACCGCATCCGAGGTGCCATCTACGACGGTGTGTCGAAGATGAGTTGGCACAGCCGGGCCCACTACAATCGCGTGCGTTATGAGCAAATGGCCAACGAGACACTTCGCGTCGAGGGCGAAGGAGGCCAAGAGAGCGCGCCGGCCACCTTGGAAGGCGACGTGCGATGGTTTCGAGACGTCACCCGCGCACTGGCAGTCGTCCACTTGACAACTCATGGTGAAACGCGAAGCGAATCGGGCCCGGCGGCACTGGAAGACAAGTCCACGCCGGAACCTTCCGCCACGGCCATCGCGGAAGAGACCAACCGGAAGCTCCACGAACTCATCGAAGCCCTACCGCCGGAAGCAGGGCAATTGATCAAGGCAACTTACTTTGAGGGCCTGACGCTGCAGGAGGCGGGCAAACGGCTGGGGATCAGCAAGTCGTGGGCCAGCCGGCTTCATGCAAAGACGTTACAGCGCCTGGCGCGGTCCTTGCGGCTCATCGGGGCGTCGTGATAGCAGCCCATTGAGTAATGGCTTGCCGCCGCAAGCCTTAATAATAGGCAAAATCTGCGGAAACGGCCCAGTTTCTCATCGCAAGGCTTTGCGTCGCAGATCGTTCTTGACGTTCGACGATCGATTTGCCGATGTTTCGCAGCATTAGGGGGTTGTCTGCGGAACGACAAGAGTATAACTTGACTTGACGTGGATGATGCTGGGCCGGCCAGCTAGCCCCACTTATGGTAGGCGTAAGGGTGGTCTTAAGAAGTGTTTCTCGCTGGTGGTGGATGTCGTCGTAGCGGCGTCCGCTCGTTCAACGGAGGAGCGACCCAATGGCGTCGGAAGAAGTACTCGACTTCACACGGCTTCTGGCACCGATCCCGGGCGAGAACCCGGCCGGCGATGACCTGCGAGAAGACTTTTCCCCCGACTCGGTCTATCGCCAAATCCGCGCAGCGCGATCGGAAGCGCGGGAAGCCGAACGGCGAGTGGTGTACCACGATGAGCAGGACGTGGACCCTGGCGAACCGGCCGATTGGAAACCGGTGCTGGAGCTTGCTCCCGGGGCGATTGCCGAACGCTCGAAAGACCTGGAAATCGTCGCCTATCTCACCGAGGCCCTGGTCCGAAGAGACGGATACCCGGGATTGCGCGACGGATTTCGTCTGGCGCGCGAACTGGTCGAACAGTATTGGGACAACATTTTCCCATTGCCGGACGAAGAAGGAGTCGCCACCAGAGTGTCTCCCCTGTCGAACCTCAATGGTATCGAGGGCGAGGGGCTTCTGATCGGGCCAATAACGAAGATTCCGATCACCGACGGCACTAGCTTGGGGCCGTATTCCGCGCTGGATTACCGGCTGGCCAGCGAGGCGGACGCGGAATCGGATCCGGACAAGCGGGCGCGGCGGCTGGGCCAGCCCGGCTTTGTCACCAAAAAGATGTTCGATGGTGCGGTGTCGGAAACCACGGCGGACTGGTTCCGTAACCTCCTGGAAGACATCGACCAGTGCAGCGCGGATTTCGAGAAACTCTGTGAAGTGTTGGAAGAGAAATGCGGCCAGGATGAATCGGGCTACCCACAGGCCCCGCCATCTTCCAGTATCCGCTCGACGTTGCAGGACTGCCGTGATACAGTGGTAAGCATCTCGCGGCATCTGCTGGAAATCGAGGAAGAACCGGCCGAAGACGAGGGCGGGGCGCTGGCGGCGGCCGGCGGCGGAGAGATCAGCCAGGTGCGCACGCGAGAGGAGGCCTTCCGCGCGTTCCTGCGCGCGGCCGATTTCTTCAGGCGCACCGAGCCGCATTCACCCATTTCCTACAAGTTGGAGGAGATCGTCCGCTGGGGCCGGATGGAGTTGCCCGATCTACTGAAGGAACTGATCGAGGACGGCACTTCTTTGGAAGGAGCATACAAGAAAATCGGTTTCAAGCCGCCGCCGGAACCGGAAGAGACTTACTAGGAACCCAAGGATTCCCGTTTGGCGGGTACCGCACAACGGAAAACACAGACTTATCCAAAGGGGCCGGCAAGATACCGGTCCGGAACCAACAACGTCGGGAGGTATCGACAGATGGCAGAAAGCTTGCAACACAAGCTGGACCGGGTGCGCAAGCCCCGGGTACACATTACGTACGACGTAGAGATTGGCGACGCGATGGTGAAGCGGGAGCTTCCGTTCGTAGTCGGCGTGATCGGTGATTTCTCCGGGAATCCCACCAAGAAGCTCAAGCCGCTGAAGGACCGCAAGTTCATCGCCATCGACCGCGACAACTTCAACGACGTGATGTCCCGAATGACCCCCGGGGCAAGTTTCCGCGTCGAGAACACACTCAAGGACGATGGCAGCGAAATGGCCGTGAACCTCTCGTTCAACAAGATCGAGGACTTCGAGCCGGCCAACGTCGTTCAACAAGTGGAACCGCTGAGGAAACTCCTGGAAACCCGCAACAAGCTCCGCGACCTCATGACGAAAGTCGACGTTTCCGAGGAGTTGGAGAACGTCCTGGAACAAGTTCTGGAAAACACCGACGAACTGGACAAGTTCCGTAGCGAACTCGGCCTGGCGTCCGGCGGTGGATCAGGTTCGGACAGCCCGGACGAGGAGGAATAACCCATGAGTACAGGCAAAGAAAAATCCCAATCGCAGGCAGCCGAAGCCGCGGAAAGCGTCAGCCTTTTGGACCGGGTCGTCGAAGGAACACCGCAAACCGAACCGGACCACGCCAAGGACCTGGTTACGGCGCTGGTCAGCGAGTTTACCAAGGGCACCATGACCTACGACAAGGACGTGGTGCGAACCATCAAGGGCGGAATCGCCGAACTCGACAAGACGATCTCCAAGCAACTCGCAGTCATCATGCACACGCCCGAGTTCCAACAGATGGAAGGCACCTGGCGGGGACTGCACTACCTGGTGATGAACAGCGAGACCGGCACACAGTTGAAGATCAAGATGCTCAACTGCTCGAAGCGGCAGTTGTTCAAGGACCTTGACCGGGCCGTGGAATTCGATCAGAGCACGCTTTTCAAGAAGCTCTACGAGAACGAATTCGGCATGCCGGGCGGCGAACCATACGGGGCCCTGATCGGCGACTACGAGTTCACCAACCACCCGGAAGACATCGACATGCTCGGCAAGGTGTCGAACGTGGCGGCCGCGGCGTTCTGTCCGTTCATCTCCGCCGCCTCGTCGAAGTTGCTGAACCTGAAGAGCTTCACCGAGCTTGCCAAGCCGCGCGACCTGGCGAAGATTTTCGATGCCATCGAGTACACCCAGTGGCGCTCATTCCGCGACAGCGAGGACTCGCGGTTTGCCACGCTGGTGATGCCGCGCGTGCTGTCGCGTCTGCCGTACGGCAAGAACACCAAAGTGGTCGACGAGTTCGATTACGAAGAGGTGGAACTGGACAAGCGGGGCAAGGCCAAGAAGGTTCCGCACGAACACTACGCCTGGATGAACGCGGCGTACGTGCACGGCGCGCGGCTGACCGACGCCTTTGCCAAGACCGGTTTCTGCACCGCGATTCGCGGTGCGGAAGGGGGCGGCAAGGTGGAAGGGCTGCCGGCCCACATCTTCACCAGCGACGACGGTGACGCGGACCTCAAGTGCCCCACCGAGTTGGGTATCACCGACCGCCGCGAGAAAGAACTCAGCGACCTCGGTTTCCTGCCGCTGTGCCACTACAAGAGTACCGACTACTCGGTGTTCTTCGGCGCCCAAACGTGCCAGAAGCCGAAGAAGTACGACCAGGCCGACGCCACGGCGAACGCCGCCATCTCCGCCCGGCTGCCCTACATCATGGCCGCGTCGCGGTTCGCTCACTTCTTGAAGGTGATCGCCCGCGACAAGATTGGGCAGTTCATGGAGATGGAAGACTGCCAGGATTTCCTCGAGCGGTGGGTTGCTCAATACGTATGCCGCGATCCGAAGCCGTCTCCGGAGATGAAGGCCCGGTTGCCGCTGGCGGCTGCACAGATCCAGGTGCGTGAAGACCCGGAGAATCCGGGGGCGTACCACGCAGTGTGTCACCTGCGGCCTTGGTTGCAGATGGAAGAATTGACCGCGTCGTTGCGAATGGTTGCGCGGATTCCGAAGCTGGCGAGCTAGTGTCTGATAGCAGTTGATTTCCGAAGGAAAAGGCGCGTGGGTGCGAAGCACCCGCTGTACGTTTGTGTTGCCGGGATCCGTAGAATACGCAAAGAGTCGAAATGAGCGCAGGATCTGCCGAAAGCGACCGTACCGAGGCTGCGCGGCTTCAGCCCGACAAACCGGCGGTCGCTAGCGCCGCGCCCGCGCCGCACGGCCTGGTCGATTCCGTTTTGGAGGCCACCTCCACCACGGCGGCCCCTGAAGCGCAGAGTCGGCTGGACGCCTTTCTCGAGCAGCGATCCCCGTGGCGCGAGTTGCTGCGGTGGATCGCCCCCGAGGGTGTGCGGCTCGACAAGCAGCAGGTGGCCGAACTTCTCAGCCGCGACATTGCCCGGCTCGATTCGATCCTTTCCCGTCAGGTCAACGCAATCATTCACCACCCTCGCTTTCAACAATTGGAGGCGTCATGGCGCGGGTTGCAGTATCTGGTCGAAGAGGTGGGAGACGCCGAGACCGTCCGAATTCGCGTGCTTAGCGTCTCCTGGAAGGAACTGATTCGCGACTTCGAGCGGGCGATCGAATTCGACCAGAGCCAACTGTTCCGCAAGGTTTACAGCGACGAATACGGCATGGCGGGCGGCGAGCCGTTCGGCGTGCTGTTGGGTGACTACGAGATCTGGCCGCGTCCCTGTGCCGAGCACCCCACCGACGACGTCGAGACGCTCAAGGCGATCTCCGGCGTCGCCGCCGCGTCCTTCACGCCGTTTATAACCGGGGCATCGCCGGCGATGTTCGGAGTCAATGACTTCGGCAGCCTGGAACAACCGCTGAACCTGTCGGCCACCTTCGATCAACTCGAGTACCTGAAGTGGCGCGCGTTCCGCGATACCGAGGACGCCCGATTCGTGGGGCTCTGCATGCCGCACGTGCTGATGCGGTTGCCTTACGAGGACGACGGGTCGCGAATCGACCGCTTCAGCTACCGCGAGGACGTCTCGGGACCCGACCGCAGCAAATATCTCTGGGGAAATGCGGCCTACGCGTTCGGCTCGGTGTTGGCTCGCGCGTATCGCGAGTCGGGGTGGCTGGCCGACGTGCGGGGCGTTCAGCGCGACGTCGACGGCGGCGGGCTGGTCACCGGACTGCCCGTGCATTGCTTCTCCACCGACAAGATCGGCGTGGTTCCGAAGTGCTCGAGCGACGTGATTATCTCCGATTACCAGGAGCAGGGGCTCAGCGAACTGGGGTTCCTGCCGCTGTGCCATTGTGCGGATACGGAGTACTCGGCGTTCTATACGACCCAATCGACGCAGAAGCCGAAGAAGTACGACGATCCGGCCGCCACCACCAACGCCCGCATCTCCTCAATGTTGCACTATACGTTGTGCGTATCGCTGTTTGCCCACTACATCAAGGCGGCAACCCGAGATAAGATCGGGGCCTTCAACGAAGCCGGCGAGGTAGAGGACTTTCTGCACCGGTGGCTCCAGCAGTACGTCACTTCCGACGCCGAGGCGTCGGCCGAAATCAAGGCGGAGTTGCCGTTGCGTCAGGCGTCGGCACGGGTGCGGGAGCATCCCGGCAAGCCGGGAAGCTATCTCTGCGTTGCCCACCTGTGGCCGCATTTTGAACTCGACGAACTGGCCTCCAGTCTGAGAATTACTACCGAACTGACCCCCGGCCGGACCAATTAGATGCCACCACTAGGCCATGAAAGGGTAAGCGAACATGAACGCAAAGGAATTCTTCGAAACCGGACGACTCGACGATGCCGTGGCGGCAGCCGGCGATGACGTCAAGAAGCATCCCAATGACGCGGTGCCTCGGATCTTTCTCGCCGAATTGCTCTGCTTCGCCGGGAATCTGGACCGGGCCGACCTGCAACTCGACGCCCTAGGGCATCAGGACCCGCAGGCCACCATGCAGATCTCGATGTTCCGGCAATTGGTTCGCGCGGAACAGGCCCGACGGCAGTTCTACGAGGAAGGCCGCCTACCCGATTTCCTCGACGAACCGGCCGGTTACCTCAAGTGCCACCTGGAAGCTTCGATCCGTCTGCGCGAGGGGCACCCGGCCGAAGCGGTCGAACTGCTCGAAGAGGCCCAGCGGCAGCGACCCATGGTATCCGGCACCTGTGGAGACCAGGCCTTCGACGGTATTCGCGACATGGACGACCTGACCGCCTCGTTCTTCGAGGTGCTTACCAGCACGGGCAAGTACTACTGGATTCCGATGGAGCGGGTGGACGAGATCGAGTTCCGCGCGCCCGAGCAACCACGAGACTTGCTCTGGCGCCGTGCGAGGATGGTCGTCCGCGGCGGGCCGGACGGCGAGGTGTTCTTGCCGGCACTTTACGCCAACTCGCACGCCGAAGAAGACGATCGGATGCGGCTGGGGCGTTTCACCGATTGGCGAGGCGGCGACGGCACGCCCGTGCAGGGCATCGGGCAGCGCATGCTGCTGATTGGCGAAGACGCCCGAAGCATTATGGAACTGGAGGAACTTACCGTCACCGCCGACGATTCGGAAACCGACGATGAGCAGAGTTCGACCTGACCAACCGCTGATCCCTTCGGTGCTCGACCGCCTGCTGGACGACGACCCGACCGCGAAGCGCGAAGTGGAAAAACCGCGCAGCCAGGTGGTTCGCGAGTTGAAACAGACGGTGCGCCGAGACCTGGAGAACCTGCTGAACACCCGCTGGCGCTGCACCTCTTGTCCCGACGACCTGGATCAACTGGACCTTTCGCTGGTGAACTACGGGATTCCCGACGTCACGGGTGCCGATTTGGCTTCCACCGGACAGCGGGGGCGTTTTCGGCAGATTATGGAGCGAGTGATCCAGCACTTCGAGCCACGGTTCAAGAAGGTCTCTATCGAGATGCTCGACAACATTGACCCCGCGGACCGGACCTTGCGGTTTCGGATCGATGCCCTGCTGTACGCCGAGCCGGCCCCCGAACCCGTGGTATTCGATTCGGCAATGCAACCGTCCACCGGCAATGTGGAAGTGAAGAGGGGCCGATGAGCGACGAACTGCTGTCTTACTACAACCGCGAGTTGGCGTTTGTTCGCCGCCTGGGGGCCGAATTCGCCGAGATGCATCCGAAGATCGCCGGCCGGCTCCGGCTGAAGGCCGACTCCGCGGAAGATCCGCACGTGGAGCGGATGATCGAGGCGTTCGCTTACCTCAACGCCCGCACCCGCCACAAGCTGGAAGACGACTTTCCCGAAATCACCGATGCCTTGCTGGGTGTGTTGTATCCGCACTACCAGGCCCCCATCCCTTCGATGGCCATCGTGCAGTTGGTGCTGGATCGGGGCCAGGGTGACCTGACCACCGGCTACACCGTGCCGCGAGACGCGGGGATCGAGACGGACCCCATCGAGGGCGAGCCGTGCCGCTTCCGCACCTGCTATCCGGCCACGCTCTGGCCGATCGCGCTCGACGCGGCCGAATTGAGGGGCCGCCCGTTCACCGCGCCCACGACCCGCTACAGTTCCGATTCGATGGCCGTGTTGCGGCTCGAGTTGCGGTGCTTCGGCAAGGAGATGACGTTCTCGCAACTGGAAATGGAATCGTTGCGGTTCTTTCTCAAGGGTCAGGCCCAACACGTCTACTCGCTGTACGAGTTGATTTTCAACAACGTGCTCGCCGTGGCAATAGCCGACTCACCCCACGACCGCGATCCGGTCGTGCTTGGGAGCGATTGTATCCGTACCGTGGGTTTCGAACGCGACGAGGGGATGCTCCCCTACGGCAACCGCTCGCTGTTGGGCTATCGCCTGCTCTCGGAATACTTCGCGTTTCCCGAGAAGTTCCTATTCTTCGACCTTGCCGGGCTGAGCCCGCGGGCCCTGCGAAAGGCAGGCGGCCGGGTGGAGGTCTTCTTCTACCTCGACCGATCGATCGCGGACCTGGAGCAGAACGTCTCGGCCGATACGTTTCAACTCGGCTGTACGCCGATAGTGAATTTGTTCGAGCAGAGGGCGGAGCCGATTGAACTTACACACGCGGCAAGCGAGTACCGCGTTGTTCCCGACGTCCGGCGGCCGTTGGCCCACGAAGTCTACTCGATCAATCGGGTAACGGCCACCTCGCCGGACAACGAACAGATCGAGTACCAGCCGTTCTACTCGTTCAAACACGCCGCCGACAGCCGCCGGCAGAAGGCGTTCTGGTACGCGTCGCGGCGCCCCGCGGTTCGGGTCGGCGGACAGGTCGACTACGGCACCGAGGTATACCTCTCGGTGGTCGATCTGGGATTCCGCCCCAGCGCCCCGGCCGAATGGACGATCAACGTCGAGACCACCTGCTTGAATCGCGACCGGCCGCATCGCATTTCGTTCGGCGAGGGGCACGCGAGTCTCCGCTTGTCGAAGGGAGGTCCGCTGGAGCGGATCAACTGCCTTTCGGGGCGGCCGACGCCGACCTATCGGCCCGCCCTAAAACACGGCGCCATGTGGCGGCTGGTTTCGCATCTTTCGCTGAACCACCTCTCGCTGGCCGATTATGAAGAGGGAGCCGACGCACTGCGCGAGATCCTCAAACTCTACGACTTCACCGATTCGGCCGAAACCCGCATGATGATCGACGGAATCGAGAGCGTGCGCAGCCGGCGGGTGGTGGGACGCCCTCGCGGCGACACGCTGGGCGGTTTCTGCCGCGGCATTGAACTGACCGTCCACTTCGACGAGGACCGCTTCGCCGGAAGCGGCGTGTTCCTGTTCGCCGGCGTTCTGGAGCGATTCCTCGGCCTGTATTGTTCCATAAATTCCTTCTCCCGACTGATTGCCACTACCAACAAGCGCGAAGGAGAGTTGCGAAGCTGGTCCCCCCGAGCGGGCGAAACCGTGCTGCTTTAAGCGACGAACTCATCGACGAGGCCTACCGCTTCGAGTTCTTCCAGGCCGTGCGCGTTCTGCAGTCGTTGGCCGCCGAAGAGGCGGCCGACAGAGGCGGCCGGAGCCGCAGTCCGGTCGGGTTGGACCATGCGCCGAAGCAGGAAGTGGTCAGATTCAGGGCCTTGCCCTCGCACACCTTTCCACCCGGTTCGATCAGCCAAATCCGCCCGGCGGAGAAAGGCGATGTCAAAGACCGGGCTGCCGGGCCGCTGGAAATGGACGTCAACTTCATGGGGCTCACCGGACCCAACGGCGTTCTTCCCCGCCACTACACCTCAATGCTGATCGAGCGCGTCCGCGGCAAGGATTTCGCCTTGCGCGACTTCCTCGACATGTTCAACCACCGCGCCGTATCGCTGTTTTATCGGGCGTGGGAGAAATACCGCTTTGTGATCGCCTACGAGCGGATGATGCAGTCGGGACCCAAAGACGAGGAAGACCTCTTCACCCGCTGCTTGTACAGCCTGGTCGGGTTCGGTACCGGTGGGCTGCGTCGGCGGATGGAGTTCGATGACGAGGCGCTGTTGTTCTATGCGGGTCATTTTGCCCATTTTCCCCGCGCGGCCGTTTCGCTGGAGCAGATCGTCGCCGACTACTTCGAGTTGCCCACCCGGGTCATCCAGTTCCTGGGGCAATGGCTGTACCTCAGCGAGGACGACCAATCGTCGTTGCCCTGTCCGCGGTGGCCCCGAGGCCTGAACATGGAGTTGGGGACCAGCGTCGTGGTGGGGGAACGGGTATGGGACGTGGAGGGTACTTTTCGCGTGCGTCTGGGGCCGGTAGGCTATGGGCAGTTCCGCCGCTTTACTCCGCTGGGCGACGCCTTGCGGCCACTGTGTCAGATGGTTCGCTCGTACGTCGGCCCCCAGTTCGAGTTCAACGTGCAGCCGGTGCTCAAAGCGGCCGAGGTGCCCTGGTGCAGCCTGGGTGGCGACGGCGCCGACCCTTCCTGTCTCGGCTGGAACACCTGGATTCGCTGCGGCGAGTTCGAGCAGGACGTCTCCGACGCCGTCTTTTTCACGATGGTATGAAACCACACACGAAATAAGGGATTTACCATGGACCACGTCAGCCTGAAATCATTTGTCGGCAAGCTCAACGATACCTGCCGCCGTTGCCTGGAAGCCGCCGCGGGGATCTGCTTGTCGCGTACCAACTACAACGTGGAAATCGAGCACTGGATGTTGAAACTGCTCGAGACCCCCAACACCGACCTGGCGGCCCTGTTTCGCTACTTCGAGATCGACGCCTCTCGCGTTACCCGCGATCTCACCCGGGTGGTCGACGGTTTCAAAACCGGCAACGCCCGGACCCCGGGACTGTCGCCGAACGTGGTCAGCCTGATGCGTGAGGCATGGGTAACGGCGTCGATCGAATTCGGCTCGCCGCGGATTCGCTCGGCGTACTTGCTGTGTGCCCTGCTGTCGGACAAGAGCCTGGCGATGGTCGCCGACAACATCTCCCGCGAGTTCGAGAAGATCAGCACCGATTCGCTTCACAAAGACCTCCGCGACGTCATAGCCAACACCGATGAAGCGGCGGAAGAATATGCCGCCGAGCCGTCGGCCGCCGCCGGACCTGGAGAAGCGGTCAAGCCGGGTGTGTCCAGCAAGACACCCGCGCTCGACCAGTTCACCATCGACCTGACCGCCCGGGCGCGCAAGGGAGAGATCGACCCGGTGCTGGGCCGCGACGGCGAAATCCGCCAGATCATCGACATCCTTACTCGGCGCCGGCAGAACAACCCGATCATGACCGGCGAGGCCGGCGTGGGTAAGACGGCCGTGGTCGAGGGTTTCGCGAGGCGGATTTCCGAAGGCGACGTGCCGCCGCCGCTGAAGAACGTCGCCATTCGCACGCTCGATCTGGGGCTCCTCCAGGCAGGGGCAGGCATCAAAGGCGAGTTCGAGAATCGGCTCAAGTCGGTTATCGACGAAGTCAAGCGGTCACCCAAGCCGATCATCCTCTTCATCGACGAGGCCCACACCATGATCGGCGCCGGTGGCGCGGCCGGCCAAGGCGACGCCGCCAATATGCTTAAACCGGCGCTTGCCCGGGGTGAACTGCGAACCATCGCCGCCACCACCTGGGCCGAGTACAAGAAGTATTTCGAGAAAGACGCCGCACTGGCTCGGCGCTTCCAGGTGGTCAAGGTCGAAGAGCCCACCGAAGAGGTCTGCCAGGTGATGATGCGCGGCCTGGCCAAAACTCTGGAAGAGCATCACATGGTCCGCATCCTTGATGAGGCGGTGGTCGACACCGTGCGGCTTTCGCACCGTTACATCTCCGGCCGCCAGCTTCCCGATAAGGCGGTCAGCCTGCTCGACACGTCCTGCGCGCGGGTGGCCATCGGCCACACGGCGGTTCCACCCGCCGTGGAAGACTGCCGGCGGCGGATCGATCAACTGGGCCTCAGCATCGAGATCCTCGAGCGAGAGAACCTCACCGGTGCCGACAACCAGGAGCAACTCGACGAGTTGACCCAGTTGAGAAGCGATGCCGAGGCCGAACTGGTCGAACTGGAAGAGCGGTGGGAGAAGGAGTTGGGCCTGGTCACGCGGATTCGCGAAATTCGCGGGAAACTGGAAGCTGAAGTCTCGCCGCCGCCGGGCTCCCCGCCCGCCACGGATGAGAAGCCGCCCGCCGCGGAGGGGAAGCCGGCCGAGCAAGCCAAGGACAAGAAGCCGGCTGCCGCGAAAGACGCCGATAAATCGGCAAAAGCAACCGATCAGTCGGCCGCGGACACGGAAGACTCCAAGAAACTCTCTGCCGAGGAAAAGGAAAAACTCCAGGAAGACTTGAGAGGGCTTTCCGGCGAGTTGCGCCAATTGCAGGGCGAGACACCGCTGATGCAGGTCTGCGTCGACTCGCAGGCAATCGCCGAGGTGGTCTCCGGCTGGACGGGAATCCCGGTCGGCCGGATGGTGACCGACGAGATTCGCACCGTGCTCTCGCTGAACGAGGCGATGGAAGAGCGGATCATCGGCCAGTCGCACGCCTTGGACGCGATTGCCCAGCGGATTCGGACGTCGCGGGCGAACTTGACCGATCCGCGGCGCCCGATCGGTGTGTTCCTGTTGGTCGGTCCCAGTGGCGTCGGCAAGACCGAGACGGCGATCACGCTGGCCGAATTGCTCTACGGCGGCGACCAGAACATGACCGTGTTGAACATGTCGGAGTTCAAGGAGGAGCACAAGGTCTCGCTGTTGATGGGTTCGCCACCGGGCTACGTGGGTTATGGAGAAGGCGGCGTTCTGACCGAGGCGGTTCGCCGCCGGCCGTACAGCGTGGTCCTGCTGGATGAGATGGAGAAAGCCCACCCGGGCATCCAGGACGTCTTCTACCAGGTCTTCGACAAGGGCTCGATGCGCGACGGCGAAGGCCGCGACATCGACTTCAAGAACACGCTGATAATGATGACCTCCAACGCGGGCACGGACCTGATAATGAGTCTTTGTGCGGACCCGGAAACCTGTCCCGACGCCGCCGATCTGGCCGAGGCGTTGCACCCGGAGTTGTTGAAGACCTTCAAGCCGGCCTTTCTGGGGCGCGTCACGCTGGTGCCCTATTTCCCGTTGAGCGACGACGTGATGCAGCAGATCGTGGCGTTGCAGCTTGGCCGAATCGCTCGTCGCGTGAAGGAGAACCACCAGGCGGAGTTTACGTTCGACAAGGCCCTGCTGGCGGGTATTGCCGGCCGTTGCACCGAGGTGGAGAGCGGGGCACGAAACGTGGACCACATCCTCACCAAGACGCTGCTGCCGGAGCTTTCGGGAGAATTCCTCGCCCGGATGGCCAACGAAGAACCGATTTCGGCGGTGAAAGTATCGCTCGATTCGGAGGGGGCCTTCCAATACGACTTCTCCTGACAGTCGTGGTTCGCTCCGCGAACCAACGTTGAAGCAGTTGAGACAGTTAGACCAGTTAGACCAGCGTTTGTTCGCGGAGCGAACAACGACTATGGGAGGGTTCACGAAGAAAAGCCGAGAAAAGGAGACAACTTTTCTTTGCAAGCGGCGAGAATGGGACTGTAGAGGCAACTGAGCTTCAGTGCCCCGGCTACTGCCGATGGCAACCAACCCCCTTTGTGGCGGGTTGGAAACAGCGTACTTGACGGTCGTTTTTCCGGTACTGCCGTGATCCGGAGGCGGCCCAAAGGAGAATCTTCAACCCCCAGTTTTTTTCGAAAGGAGCCAATCATGGCATTTGACTGTTTTCTGAAGATCGATGGCGTTCCCGGCGAATGCACGGACGACAAGCACAAGGACTGGATCGAGATCCTCTCGTACAGTCATGGCCTGTCTCAGCCGGGCAGCGGTTCGGTCAGCAGCGGTGGTGCACGTAGTGCCGAGCGGTGCGATCACCAGGATTTCTCGGTGGTCAAGACGCTCGACAAGGCGAGTCCCAAGCTGTCGCTGTTCTGCTGCAACGGCACGCACATCCAGAACATCAAGATGGAACTGTGCCGGGCCGTGGGCGACAAGACGAAGTACATGGAGTACTTGCTCAACGACGTGATCGTAGCCAGTGTTCGTCCGGGCGGAAGCGCCCAGGGCGGCGAGGCCTTGCCGCTGGAAGAGGTCAGCTTCAACTACGGCAAGATCGAATGGACTTACACCGAGACGGACCACAAGACGGGCAAGCCCAAGGGCGACGTAAAGTCGCACTGGGACCAGGTTACCAACAAGGGCGCGTAGCCCTCGTGGTAGTGTGGCCGCTTAGCCGCGAATCACCTTCGCCATGGGGCCGGGGCGCGTACTCCGGTCTCGTGGCGGTTGTGTTGGCTGAACACGTTGCGTCGTGCGGGGGCTTGTCGGTGTGTTGCCCCGATACCGCGCGATCGCCCGTGCGGACAGTTTCAGCTTATTCTTGGTAGCGGCCCCGACCGCATTGAAATATCCGGGAGCCGATCATGGCCAAAGCCACGCAGGAAAATCGACAACTCATCCTCGAGACGACGCTGGGGAAGGACGTGCTGTTGCTGACGTCGTTTTCCGGCCGGGAGGAGATTTCCCGCCTGTTCAGCTACCACCTCGAGGCGTTCTCCGAAAAGGATTCCATTCCGGCAAAGGACATCGTCGGAAAGAACGTTACTTTCAAGGTTCGGTTGCCGGACGACAGCTTCCGCTTCTTCAACGGTTTCGTCAACCGTTTCTCGGCCGGTGCCCGGGAAACCGGTTACCGGCGCTACGAACTCGAGGTGGTTCCCTGGCTGTGGTTCCTCACGCGAACCGCCGACTGCCGCATATTCCAGAACAAGACGATCCCGGAGATCATCGAGCAGATCTTCAAGGACCTCGGCTTTTCCGACTACGATATCTCCGAAATCAAGGGGCAACACGAAAAGTGGGTCTATTGCGTCCAGTACCGAGAGACCGACTTCAATTTCGTTTCCCGCCTGATGGAAGAGGAAGGAATCTTCTACTATTTCAAGCACGAGGACGGCAAGCACACGATGGTGCTGGCCGATCAGAAGGGGGCCTACAAGGCCTGCCCTGAACGGGAAGTCGAGTACGAATACTCCTACAGCACACGGGCCATGGAGGACCGCCTGACGGCCTGGGAGCACGAATACCAGTACACGCCCGGCAAATGGGCACAGACGGAGTACAACTTCGAGGATCATCCCCATCGGGCGGAACGCACCCCGTCGAACCTGATGATGAGCAACGAGCAGACCTCCGTGCAGTTGGACAAGATCGACAACTACGAGGTCTACGACTATCCCGGCGAGTACGATAACAAGGGCGAAGGAAACAACTATACCAAGCTCCGCATGGAAGAGGACGAAGTCCCTCACGACGTGGTCCACGGGTCGGCCACCTGCAAGACCTTCGCCGTCGGCGGCAAGTTCAAGGTGAAGAAACACGACTGCAAGGCCGAGGAGGGAAAGACCTTCGTGGTCACGTCGATTCAGCATTCGGCGACCGAATCGTCCGAGTACGGCGGAGGAGAAGGGATCGGCGAAGATTACAGCAACACGTTCACCTGCATCCCCGACTCGGTCACCTTCCGCCCGGAACGGATAACGCCCAAGCCGGTTGTCCAGGGCGTGCAGACGGGCGTGGTAACCGGCCCCGACGGCGAAGAGATCTGGCCCGATAAGTACGGCCGCGTCAAGGTGCAGTTCCCCTGGGATCGCGAAGGAAAACGCGACGAAAAGACCTCCTGCTGGATCCGCTGCATGCAGACCTCGGCCGGCAAGGGTTGGGGGTCGATGTTCATCCCCCGCATCGGGCAGGAAGTCATCATCACCTTCCTCGAAGGCGATCCCGATCGGCCGCTGATCACCGGATTGGTCTACAACGCCGACCAGATGCCCCCCTATACCCTGCCCGACGAAAAGACCAAGAGCTACATAAAAACCAATTCCTCCAAGGGCGGCGACGGGTACAACGAACTCCGCTTTGAAGACAAAAACGACAAGGAGCAGATCTTCATCCATGCCCAGAAGGACATGGATACCCGCGTGCTGAATAACTCCACCGAGCGAATTATCGCCAACCGCCACCAGATCATCGGCTGGGAAAAGGACGGCAAAAAGGGCGGCGATCAGCGCGAAATGGTCTACCGCGACAAGGATCTCAAGGTCCACCGCAACCAAACCGAACACATCGGCGGCGACATGAAACTGCTCGTCGGCGGCATCGACGACGGTGAGGGCAACCAGGACATCGTGCTCAAGGGCGACAAGAAGGAACTGATCGAGAAGAACAGCCATTTGCACGTCAAGGTCGATCGCAACGAAAAGATCGACAACGACCAGTCGCTCACCGTCGGCAACAACCAGCAGGAAAAGGTGGGCATGAAGCACGCCCTGGAAGCCGGCCAGGAGATCCACCTCAAGGCCGGCATGAAGGTCGTCATTGAGGCCGGCCTGCAGATGACCATCAAAGGGCCGGGAGGGTTCGTCGACATCGGCCCGGCCGGCGTTACCATTCAGGGGACGATGGTGAACATCAACAGCGGCGGCGCCGCCGGCGTGGGAAGCGGCTCCAAACCAACCGAACCGAAAGACGCCGAAGAAGCCCAACCTACCAAACCCAACATCGCCGACAACTCGAAGACCGGACAAAAGTCGACCCCATACTGACGGCCTTCACGACCTGGGGTACGCAGAGTAGGATTTTTGGCAAGAGCAGACGGATGCAAGCATGCGGATAGTCCTGGAAGTATTGTCGGGGCCGAACACCGGGAAGAAGTTCCGCCTGGGTGTAGGGCACGTGGTCCAGGTGGGACGCACCGAATGGGCCGACTGGAACCTGCCGGGCGACGGGCACATGTCGGGCGTGCATTTCGAGCTTCAGGCCACTGCCGCGGCCTGCTACATCCGCGACCTCGGCAGCAGCAACGGCACGATGGTCAACGGCCAGCAACTGGTCGAAAAGGCCGAATTGTGCAACGGCGACCAGATCCAGGCGGGCGAGACGTTGTTCTCCGTTCGCGCCCAGGAAGATCCGTTCTCCGAACCGCTGCCGCTCGTTACCCAACAAACACGACCCGGTCTGGCTCCCGTGCCCGGCCTCGGCGGCATGGCCCCCGGAAAGCAACGCCCCCAGGTGACCTATAGCGTCGAGAAGTGCGATTCCGGGCTTACGCTCTGCCGCGGAAACGTCGACGAGATTCAACCGCACGAACTGGCCGCCGTGCTCGGGCACACGTTTCCCGCGTACCTGATTGTCGACTTCAAGAAGATGGGGAGCAAACCGCCGGAAGAACTCGATCCGCCCGACTACTTGTTCGACTGGCTCGACCCCGGCGTGGTTTCGTCGGTCTCGCCGGTGGTGGTGTCGCAAGAGGATTTTGGCGACTGGCCGACGCTAATCGAGAACGGCTGGGACGAGGACGCCGTGATTTGCCTGTTCTCAAAGCAAGAGAAGCCGGCCCTGCTGGAACACTTGCGTACCGCCTGCCGCGGGAAGACCCATGCGGAGGACCAGGGCCGGGGCATCGTCGGTTATTGCTGGCCGAGCGTAATGGCCCCGCTGTTGGCCCACTATACGCCGGATTTCGTCGAGCGGTTGCTCAGCGGAATCGAGGCCGTGCTGGTCGAACTGCCCGATCTACCGATCACTTGGCAGATCTACGGCCACGACCAACTCCCCGAGGTGCTCGACGGGCTGGGGTTTGCACGCCAGCAGACCGAGGAAGTGACTTCGCGGGAGCCGGAAGACTAGACAAGAAGGCGGAAACCCGCAACCAGACTGACGTCAGATCGATAATACAGGTTGGTTAAAGAGATGGTCTGAATGGCCTTGCACGATTCAGAGAGATTCCGTGTGTCAATGCTTGCTTGGAAGCAGTGCCCTTGTTGATGGCCCAGCACTGCTTGCAAGCAAACAGCAGAGAGAACGAGCCATGCCTCCGGCAGCCCGAATCAGCGACATGCACACCTGCCCGCTGGTCAATCCCGGCCCGGTCCCGCACGTGGGAGGCCCGATCATCAAGGGCGAGCCAACGGTGATCATCGGCTTCATGCCGGCCGCCCGAGTGAGCGACACCGCAATCTGCACCGGCCCGCCGGACATGATCGCCAAGGGCTCGATGACGGTCAAGATCGGTTTTCTGCCGGCCGCGCGCATCGGCGACACGACGGTCCACGGCGGGGTGATCGTGATGGGTTGTCCAACGGTGATCATCGGTGACGTAGGCATGGGTGGTGGTGGTGGCGGAGGAGGAGCAGGAGTTGGTAAACCAGCCGGAGCGGGAGCCGGAGGCGGTGCGGCTGCCGGAGCAACAGCAGGCGGTGCGGCGGCCGGAGCAGTAGCAGGCGGTGCGGCGGCCGGAGCAGCGGCAGGCGGTGCAAAGCCCGGCGGCATTCCGGCCACCCAACCGAAGTCCCCCGCCGACGCACCCAAGGAGATCAACCTCCCAAGCGGGATGGACAAAGAGTTCGACGGCCTTTGGAAGAAGAGCTTCCCGAAAGGCAAGAGTCAAGAGTTCGGCGGTACCCTGGTCAAGGACAAGGACGGCAATTTGTCGATGGAGAAAACCGGCGGCGGAACGTCGGGTACATTTTCGCCGGATCGAAACGTCTCGAAAGACAAGGAGATCGTGGGGATCTTTCACACGCACCCCTACGACAAATCCGAAGGAGGACATACGGACATCTCTCTCAGCGGCGCAGATGCCGCGTACATGATCAACAAGGGGGATTCGACGATCATCGCACAAAGCGGCGACTCCCAGTTCATGTACCTCCGTACCGACAAAACCCCCAAGAACGTCGACTCCGCCAAGATGGATGCTGCCCATAACAAACGCATTGGCGAACTCGTCGGCAAGGGAAAGAGCTTCTCTGAAGCCAGCCAGATCGCGGCCAAGGAAACCGCCAAAGCAAACGGACTAGCCTACTATGAAGGCAAAGATGGTGAGTTTACTCGCGTTGAGCCTTAGTTTCGCAGTCGCCGTGCCGGCCTGTTGCCGCGTACAGTCGGAGACGCATTCCAGCACAAAGGAGGAACACGACGTGGAAACAAACAAAGACAGTTTCTCGGCCCTGGAATTTGTCCGCAAACGGACGACTGGCCAAATCACCATTCAATGGGATGCGCCGGAAC
>Ga0180429_10000774_pt1 | contig 27912 bp, 14 predicted proteins | sample SS_ome_FD_132428 | JGI IMG/M metagenome (GOLD analysis project Ga0180429, IMG submission 132428) | Hypersaline lake sediment archaeal communities from the Salton Sea, California, USA - SS_1_S_1 metaG | ecosystem: Environmental > Aquatic > Non-marine Saline and Alkaline > Hypersaline > Sediment ...
AGTCCGCGTACCGGCATGTCTCGCTTTGGCACGCAAATCGCTCTCCCCAGGAAGCGTCGTGAAATGGAAGTCACGAGAACCCCTGAGGAATTCACTGATGACCGGTACGGGAGCTATCATTGCTTTCTGTGCACTCGGCGGACTGCAACTGCTTGGTTTGCTTAGCGCCTGGTGTGCTCGTCTGAGCGAGGGATCGCGCTGTCAGACGTCTTTCCAATGCCTCTTCCTGGCGTGCCTCTTCCTGGTGGGAGGGATGACCATCGCCTCGATTCTGATCGGGTCGGGATGTTGGCTTCTGCTTGGTATCACGCTTTCGCTGATGGTGCTGACCGCCACTTGCGACTTCACCCGCTCCTGCCGGGCAACTGTGTGGTAATGTGGGCAACCGCCTTGCCCGGGCTCCAGCGGAACGCCACTGAATGCGTTCCCAACGGACGCAGAAATGAGCAGGCAAGCCACACAAATCTCAGCAATTCCCACTGGCAGACACCAGCACGCCAGGAACACGCTTTCTCACAACGTCTCAGGGGCAGCGGGAATTGCTAACTCAGCGCTGTGGCGAGGCCCCACACCGCCAGCATCAACACGAATAGAAGAACATATATGCCAACCACAATCGCGGTCACCATGCCGACGAGCTTCCAGAACGACTTCTGTGCGACCATGGCCCGATCCAGATCGGCCGAATTCTTGGTTTTGAGGAACTTGGCGATCTGTGTCGCGTAGGTATTCAAGTGATAGGCGGCGAAGAAGTAGAGTGCCGCCGCCGCTCCCGTGACCAAGGCGGACAAAAAAACTGCGACACCGACGATACCGACCGCCGCGATGGCCACCAAGGTCATGATTCCCCAAATCAAGCTGCCTAACGCTATCAAACCGGCAAATATGAAGCCTAGGATGGACAGGAAGAGCACCCAAGGTCGCGTTTGGGCCAGTGCCTGGATCATTTGCGGGGAGATCACCCCTTCACCGCCGCTGCCGGTGGCGACGGGCGTCTCGGCCGGGGCTTCCCGCGGAGACGCGAACGGATTGATGTCTTGTTGCGGTCCGCTGTCGCCGATGCCGGCAAAAGGGTTCTCTTCGGCGGCGTCTTGCCCAGCTTCGGTGCCGGCAAGACCCACCTGGGGAAACACGTCCTCGGCCCATTTCCACTGTTCCCAGCCGTCGCGCAACAACTGGCAAGAGGCGTCAATGCGTCCTTCGGCCACCCAACCGTCGAGTTCCTGTCGGCTAACCGGCCCGTACTGCTCGCCGTCTTCCGACTGCAAATACCACTGGTTCTCTTCCGCGGGAGTCGTCTTGCCGGCCGGCTTCGCTGGCGACGACGGCTTCGCTGACGACGACGGTTTGGCACCCGACGGCGCCACGCGCGGGACGTCAATTACCCCCTTGCACCCGGGGCACTTCACCCGCTTGCCCGCATACTTGTCCGGAACCCGAAACCTCTTGTTGCAGTTCTTGCACTTGACTTCGACTGGCACGGCCCCCCCCTTTACGCGGGTGCATTCTGAAGGCTGGAAACGATTAGACTATTGGCACACATGCATCATACTACTTTAATTGGGAAGATTCTGCCGTAAAGGGGGGAATCCGAGCAAACTGTTGACTTCCCGGTCTTGGGCGGTTTTGTAGGAGGCGACTGAAGTCGCCTCCTACAAGTCTTTGCGTCGGGGGATTCTCGGGTCTTCCCGCGTGGGTGCAGATCACCCACCCGACCTCCCAACGGCACTAAGGCATTATCCGCGTCGCACCGGGTTCGACCGGTTCGTTCCGCTCGGCACTGGTGGCGGCCGCGAAGCACAATTCCAGGCTGTGCAGGTTTCCGCGGGCGCTGTTGGTCGGCTCGCGGTCTTCTTCGATCGCCAAGAGCAATTCACCCATGGCCCCGTGGAATCCGTCGGGGAACCAGCAGCCTTGCAGTTCGGGCGTGAACCGGCCGTCGGTCGTGTGGAGCGTTACCGTCTGGTGTTTCAGGTCGGGCCCGGTGCTGACGATCGTAGCCCGGTCACCGGTCACATAGGTGTGATCCAGAGGTCCGAATCGCGTATGGGCATCGAAGGCTAAAGAGGCCTGGGCGTTGTCGAATTCGATCAGGGCCTGGGCCAGAAGCGGCGGAGCGATCTTCTGCGCGGGGCTGCGGGCCATCGAAGCGTAGACTCGGTGTGCCCGGTGTTCGCCCATGATGCAGGCGACCAGGTCGAACCAGTGGATGGCGAAATCGTAGAGGATCAAGTGCTTGATCTTCTCGAAATCGGTCCCCTCGACCCACGAGTGGTCCCAATGGACCGAGCAGTGAATGGCCATCACCCGGCCCAGCAACCCGGCGTGGACGGCCTGGATGATGTAGCTGAAGTGCGGTGCCCAGCGGCCGTTCTGGTTCACCGCCAGTTTGACGCCCTGCCGGTCGGCCAGATCTACCATCCGGTGGCCGAAGTCGAGATCGAGCACGAACGGTTTCTGGCTCAGCACGTGCTTTCCGGCGCTGAGCGCGTCTTCGATCATCGGCGCCCGATCGACCGGATGGGCGGCAAGGTCGACTACCTCGACGTCGCTGCGTTTGAGCAGGTCGCGGTAATCGCGATAGACCTTGGCGCCCGGATAGAACTCGGTCTTCCGCCGTCTGGCCCGATGCGCGAGCGGATCGCACAGCGCGACGACACGGTATCCGGCCGCCCGGTAGGCCGTGAGGTGGTCTTTGGTGATCTCGCCGCAAGCGACCAGTCCGATGTTTGGCCGATAATGCTTCGGATCGCGCGGCAGATACGGCAACTCGGGCGCCGCGGATTGCCCCGCAACAGATGAGGCAAGTGGACAGCAAATTGCACCGCTCTTCTCGGCCATTGACCTATTTCTCCAATAAGAATACTGAAGTTTAGGTCGGTGGACGCCGGGAAACAAGCCCCTATCTATCCGGGCAGCTACCCCATCAGCGCCAGTCGGGCCATGTTCAGCGCCCGCTTGGCACAGAGCACTTTCAGCAGCGCCGGGTGGCCCGCGTAGGGATACCCCTTGACGCGGACGCCCCTCGAATCGGCCAGGGCGATGAAAACCGGCTTGGGCTCGGCAGCCGCGGGGTCAAACTGCGGAAAACTGCCCACCGCCAAGGCGTAGTCCGAGCCGAACCGGCGACGACAGCCGGCGGCCATCGCTTCGACCACCGTAGGGCTCGCCGGCGATTGGGCGGCGAGAAGCTTCAGATCGACGTCCAGCAGATTCATCAAGTTCGCGTCGCTGGCCGCCACCAGGCCACCTTGGTAGCGTGTTTGCGAATCGGCCGCGCCGTCGAGCCACTGGGCAACCAGTCCGGTAGTGCCCCATTCGGCCGTGGCCAGCGTCTTCTCCCGTGCGGCCAGCAGTTGCACGACGGCGTCCTGCAACTCGTCCTCGTCTATGCCGAAGACCAGGTCTCCGAGACACTTGCGGATGGTGGCGATCGTGGGCTCCATGGCGGCGTAGCACGCCTGCTCGTCGGTTCCTTCGGCCGTAATGCGGAGGATGATCGTGTTTCGGCTGGCGTTGATGCCTACCCGGGGTGTTCTGCCCCGGCGGATCAGATCGGGCAGCATCGCCTCGATTTGGCTTTCACCGGCCCCAAAACACTTGATTCGCCGGTGTCGAACCACGCTGCGCGGGCCGCCGATTTGCCTCAGGGCGTCGGCCAGCGTGCCGTGCCACATCTCCTTCATTTCGGCGGGCACACCCGGCAGGGAGAACACGCGGCAGGGACCCGCACCCGGGCGCGGCACATCGAGGTCAATCCCCGGGGCCGTGCCGTTGGGGTTTTCGACCATCCGGCTCCCTTTGGGAAACATCGCCTGCTGCTCGTTCCGCGGGGGCATCTGCCGGTTGCGTCGGGCGAACATGTCGCGGATGTGCGCCAGCGCCTTCCGATCGGCCACCAATGGTCGGTCGACCGCCCTGGCGACGGCCTCGCGAGTCAAATCGTCGGCCGTGGGCCCCAGCCCGCCGGTCGAGATGACGACTTCCGCCCGAGAAATCGCGCGGCGGAACGTGTCGGCGCAGGGGCCCAACTCGTCGCCGACCGTGGAGTGGTACAACACGCGGATGCCCATCTCTTCGAGCCGCTGGCTGAGCCACTGTGTGTTCGTGTCCAGCAGTTGACCGCTGGTTATTTCGTCGCCGATGGCGACAATCTCTGCGTTCATGACTAATGGTTGAAGCCGACGAAGAAGCTGAAAACCTCTTCGCGGTCGCCCGGATCGGTTACGATGGGAAAAGCGAAGTCGAGTGCGATCGGTGCCGGCCCCATGGCGGGAACGGTGATCCTAAGGCCGACGCCCGGTGCCACGCGGTACTTGTCGCTCCAGTTGTTGATCGTCGGCTCGACGGTACCCGTGTCGCAAAACACCACCGCCCGAAGCATGTCATCGGCCGTGATCGGGAACAGGTACTGGGCCTTCAGCAACAGTTGGAATTCGCCGCCGATGACGATTTCCGAAACGTCGGTCCGCGGCGAGGCACCCCGGAAATCGAATCCACGCAGGGTCGAGAAACCGCCGGCGTAGTAGTGGTCGTAGATCGGCGTGTTGCCGCCGGTGATACCCAGCCGGGCGGAAAGGCTCAGCACGTGGCGGCCCGAACCGTCCGGACGCTCGTGCAGCAGAAAGTACCGGCGCAGGTCGATCTCGGCGCGCGGGTACTCAAACGAGCCGATGACCTGCTCGAACGCCACCTCGATCAGATGGCCCTCGGTGGCCAGGAACGCGCTGTCGCGAGTGTCGTGGCTCATCTGCACGCGGAAGCCGTACAGGGAGTTGTCGCCGAGCACCTCGGCCAATTCCGGTATCGTCGGGTCGATTGCCTCGTTGACGTTGATCTTCGCCCCGCGAAAGGAAAAAGAGCCCGACAGGTCGTGCGTGAATTGGTATCCGAGGCTGACGCGGCCGCCCAGCCGCTGCTCGTCCCACTCGTAGTAGCGCCGGTCGTAGTAGTATCCGCTCAGCCCCAGGCTGACGTTGCTGTCCAACAAGTATGGTTCGCTGAAATTGACCATATAGCGTTGGACCTGGGTGCCGGGCACGGCCTCCAAACGGAACCGCTGCCCCGCGCCGCGAAAGGCGGTGGCGTTGCGGATGTCCTCCCAACTCCGCGGCGGACGGAACAGGTCAAAGTTCTGCTCGTCGACCACGATCGAACCGATCAGCCCGGCGTCGGAGTTGATCCCCACGCCAAACATGAACCGGCCCGTCTGCGTCTCCTGGGCAATCACGTCTATCGGGAGCGGTCGCGTCGGCTGGTTGCCGTCGGGGGGACCGCCGAAGAACGGCGAATCTTCGTTGAATATCCCTCCCGGCTCGGTCGGCAGTGACGGAGCGGGCATTACTGGCGGCGGAGGCATCGGCGAAGGCACACCGTGAGGGGCAGCGTACCGCGGCGCCGTTGGGGCGGGCTGATAGTTCGGAAGCGGCTGATTACCGGGCGGCGTTTGATAAACCGGGGCCGGACGTTGGTTCGGCGTTCCCGGGTTCGTTTGATAGAGCGGAGCCGGCTGGCCGCTCGGACCCGCTGCAACGCCCGGCGACATAGCACCGTCATACGCATAGCCGTTGGTCGCCGGCGCGGCCGGCTGCTTTCTTCCCCATGGCAACTTCGGAGCGAACGATGGGAATGACCTGCCCGTGGTGTACTGCCCTCGCCACACCATCGGCTGCGATTGTACGGGTTGCGGAGACTGGCGCGGTACAGGTGTCATTTGCTGCACGGGCTGCCTGTCATCGGGAGCGGCGTGGCCACGGAGCGTCACGTCTACTCGCGGCTCGGTCGGATCGGGGCTCTGCCCTCGTACACTGGGTGCATGACGAGGCTTTCGAGCCGTCTCCGATTCCTCTTCTTCCAGTTGTGGCGGGCTGAAGACGATCTTCGGCGCCACGCCCTGGGAGGGATCGATCAGGAACAGTCCCGACGCCCGTAGCCGCCGTTCGCTGGCCCGCAATTCGCGGATGTCGACGATGTCACCCGGCTTCAGCGAGAGCCGATTCAGCACGGTGGTAATTCGGGTATGTGGATATTCGCCCTTGATTTCGACGTTTATTTTCCCGACACGATAACGATCGCCTTCACTGATGTTATAGACCAGGTCGAGCGTGCCCGGCTCCTCGAGGAATCGCGGGTCGGCCTTGATATCGGCGAAGATATACCCGACGCCGCCGTACTTGTCTTGGATCTCGGCCAGGTCGCTGTTCATTTCGGCCTGGTTGAAGGATCGGCCCGCCTTGAGTTTCAGATTCTCGGCCAACTTTGCGGTGGAGAATTTCGTGTTGCCGTTGAACGAGACGTTGCGGACCTGGTAGCGAGGTCCTTCGTCGATCACGAAGGTCAATATCAGCCAGTTTTCGCTGGGGCTGTAGTCGAGTTCGCGTCCGACCCTGGCCCGAAAGAACCCCAGGCCGCGATAATAGGCGATCAGTTTGTTTACGTCCTCATCGACCTTCTTGCGGTCGATTTCCCCCTTGAAGAGGTACAGAAAGGGCGGCTTCGATTCGATTTGCGTTCGCAGTCGGGAATCGCTGGCAATGGTGTTGCCGATGAATCGTGTCCAGAGGACCTTCTGTTTTCGCCCCTCGTTGATTAGGTATACGGCTCGGCGGTCGTTCGGCTTGTTGCCCTCGATCACCGTCACCCGCACCTGGCTGAAACCGCGGCTGCGATAGAACTCTTCGATCTTGCCGCGGCCTTCCTCAATGGCGAAGGGGTCCAGGGCGTCGCCGACCTTCAGTTCATTCTCTTTCTCGAGCACCTTCGTCTTGATGCGGCGGTTGCCAACGTACTTCACCTCATGCAACAACGGCCGCTCGAATACCTGGAAGATTACTACCCGGCCGCCGGGGACCTCCTGCGAGTAGGGCTTCACGTTGATGAACATGCCCGTCCGGTTGAGCCGTCGCACGTCTTCCTCGATCAACTCCAGATCGTAGGATCGTCCCGCCCGGGTGCGAATTTTCGGCAGGATCTTCTCGAGCTTGATGGTTCGATTGCCCTCGATGCGAACCTCGACCACCTGTTGCTGGTTAGCGGCACCGCCGAGCGTTTGGCCGAACAACGCCGAGGATCCCGACATTGCCGCCACAAGGAATATCCATGGCCGGATGCGCCGCCACTGGCGAGCACCGCCGCCGGCATCAATTTGGAGATTGGCCATCCTTGGCTCTTTCCGCTAGGGGTTGGCAGATCGGTAGAAGAGAAACTCGAAGAGCATTGGACACCTTCGCTCTCCCAAGAACCATACGGCGCAAGGCGCGAACAAGTTCGCTTCCGGAAAACGAAGGTCGCGTAGAGATACCGAAATTGGCCGTTTCGGACAAGGGGAGTTCGTCACAATTGGGCACGCGGTGTTAAGATGGGATTTCTGCAAAGACTGCGGTGCCTGTCGCGGCTTCAGGTTCTTTGAACAACGAAGTGGAGAGGGGTTCCACTGGCTGTTTGTCAGCCAGTGTTTCGGCCGGAGACTCCACGCAACGTTGCCCAAGCTGTCAAGCAGCCAGGAAAGGTCCAGAAGCCCCCAGACCGAAAGATGCGCGGGTGCAAAGCACCCATCCTACGAAGTATGAACCCGTCAAAACCCTTCTGGACTGAACTCGCCGAACTCCTCGTACGGCTTTTGCGAAAGGTCCTCGAAACGGGTGTGCTTGTTGAACCAGGCAAGTTTCACGTCGCCGGTGGGGCCGTTACGCTGCTTGGCCACGATCAGGTCGGCCTGGCCGGAAACGCCCATCTCAACTGCTTCTTCGCGCGAGTGATACTCCTCCTCGCGGTGGATGAACATCACTACATCGGCATCCTGCTCGATGGCTCCCGATTCGCGCAGGTGGCTCAACTTAGGACGATTATCCCTACCGGCCTCCACCTGGCGGTTCAACTGCGAGAGGCAAAGCACCGGAATCTTCAGTTCTCGGGCAAGGATCTTCAGCCGCCGGGCCATCTTGGCCACCTGCTCCTGGCGCGGGTCGCGCGGGTCGTCGGGCTGCAGCAGTTGCAGGTAGTCGATCACGATCATCCCCAAGTCCTGCCTGCGCTTCAGACGCCGCGCGCAAGCGGCAATCTGCGTGACCGTGCGGCTGGGCGTGTCGTCGACGTAGAACGGCGCCTTGCTCAGCTTTGCCGAGGCCTCGACCAGGTCCTTGCGGTCGGCGCCCGAGAGGATCATCCGCCGAAACTTGCTGGCGTCGATCTTGCCTTGCGAGCAGAGCATCCGTTGGGCCAACTCGAGCCGTGCCATCTCCAGGCTGACGAACAGCGTCGGCACGTTTGAATCGATGGTTACGTGCTCGGCCATGTTGATTGCCATGGCCGTCTTGCCCATGCCGGGTCGGGCGGCAAGGATCACCAACTCGGAATCGTGCAGCCCGCCCGTCAAGTTGTCCAGGTCGGTGAATCCGCTCGGCACGCCCACGCCCGCCGTGCCTTCCATCCTGGCGTCGATCCGCTCGAACGCCTCCAGCATCAGGTCGTGGATGTTGGTCACCTGGTCGCTGCTTCGCTGATCGTGCACGGCGAAGATCTTCTGCTCCGACTGGCCGACCAAGGCGGCCGGATCGGCCGACGAATCGTAGGCGTCGCGAAGAATCTCGGTACTGGCGTGGATCAGCGACCTAAGCGTGGCCTTGTTGTGGACGATGTTGGCGTAGTGCACGGCGTTGTGTGCAAACGGCACCGATTGGGCCACCTCGCCCAAGTATGCCACTCCGCCTATGGCCTCGATATCGCCCGAGCTGCGCAGCCGCTCGACCAGCAAGGTGGTGTCGATCCGGGTACCTTCCTCGTGCATCGCCAGCAGATGGGCGAAGAGTTTCTGGTTGGCGTCGGCGTAGAAGTCGTCGGGCCGAAGGACCAGTGCGACCTCGTCGCACATCTGGGGGTCCAAGAACAGGCTCCCCAACACGCCCTTTTCCGCGTCGAGATTCTGCGGCGGCAGGCGATCGAGTATTTCCGAACTAACCTGACCGGATGTGTCAGGTGCATCGATGCGTTCTACCGTAGCCATGGCAATCCGTCTCCCTGGGGCAGAAAAAAGCAGCCAACATCCACGGTATCATATTGCCTGGGCGGCAAATTAGCAACCGGCTGCCGGAGAGGGGGTAGGGGTTGGGGGATGGAGTATTGCGAGGTGCAAGTTCTGGACGGGCGAAAAGGGAAACTCTTCCCACTCCCCTTCCATCGGAGGTCTACCCTCCCCTGACACGAAAATGATGACACGAAAATGATGACACGAAATGATCTTGGGGTCAAGAAAACGGGCAGCGATGCCGCCGCGCCAAACGATTGACCCGCACCCAACCCACTTCTTTAACGGACCGCTAGCACTGCCGGCAAATCGTGTGCTTGACCGGTTCTCGGCAAACGGATATAATCCCAGCCGTCGTCGAGGATGAGAGCTTTCGGAAGATGCGATTTTTCTCCGACGCACACCTGTTGTTTGCTTCCTCCGCTACGGTCAGGAAGCAGGGCAGACGGATTTGCCCCACTGCGGAACTTGGTGACAAGAGTCGCCGGTTAGAAACAAGTCTCGTACGACGCGAGCGAAATGGAATTCGCCGATCTTCCCACACAGGAGTTGGCCGTGTCGAGCGGATCCTCGTTGGACGACAAGGAACTGGTCCGTCAGGCGGTCGACATCGTCGAACTGGTCGGAAGCCACGTCCAGCTTCGCCGGCAGGGCCGCAACTACGTGGCATTGTGCCCTTGGCACGACGACACCCGGCCCAGCTTGCAGGTGAACCCCGAGCGGCAGTCGTTCAAGTGCTGGGTCTGCGATATCGGCGGCGACGTGTTCAGTTGGGTGATGCGGATCGAGGGCGTCGAGTTTCGCGAGGCCCTGCAAATGCTGGCCGATCGGGCCGGAATCCAACTGCGGTCCTTGCGAGGTTCAGCCAAGGAAGGTGCCTTCGGCGAAGGTGAAGCCGGCGTGCAACAAGCATCCGGCGAAGCGAAGCGTACGCTCTACAAGGCGATGGCCTGGGCCGAAGAGCAATATCACCGTTGCCTGCTCCACTCGCCGGAGGGCGAAGTCGCGCGGCGATATCTTCAGCAGCGAGAGATCACGGCCGAGAGCATCGAGAAGTTTCACCTCGGTTTCTCGCCCAACGAGCGCGATTGGATGCTCCGCCGGGTGGAAGGTGATCCGAAACGGGCGAAGATTCTCGAGGCGATCGGCCTGCTTGCCCGGCCCGAGCACGGCGGCGGCTATTACGACCGTTTCCGCGGCCGGGTGCTGTTTTCGATCCGCGACGTGCAGTCCCGCCCCGTCGGAATCGGCGGCCGCGTATTGCCCGAGTCGGGCGCGACCAGCCCGGCCAAGTACGTCAACTCGCCGGAAACGCCGCTCTTCTCCAAGAGCAACCTGCTCTATGGCCTCGACGTCGCCCGCGACCAGATGCGCCGCGCCGGCACGGCCCTGGTCATGGAAGGATACACCGACGTGATCGGCGCCCATCAATACGGGTTCGACAACGCCGTTGCCGTGCTGGGTACCGCGCTTGGCGAAGGGCACGTCAAAATACTCAAGCGATTTTCCGATCGGATTATTCTAGTCCTCGACGGCGACGAGGCGGGCCAGCGTCGGGCGAACGAAGTGTTGGAACTGTTCGTTGCCCAGCAGGTCGATCTGAGCATTCTCACGCTGCCCGAAGGATCGGACCCCTGCGATTTCCTGCACCAACAAGGCGCCGATGCATTTCGTGATCTGATCGAGAACAAGGCGGTCGACGCGTTGGACCACGCCTTTCAATCGGCCACCAGGGGCATCGACCTGGAACGCGACGTCCACGGTTCGAGCCAGGCCTTGGAGCGGCTGGTTTCGATCGTGGCCAGGGCACCGCGATTGCAGGCCGACACAACCCGGCGGGATCGGTTTCGCGAGGAGAAGATACTACAGCGATTCGCAGCGTGGTTTCGGGTCGACGAGCAGGAGATCCGCCGGCGTTTGACGGCCATCCGCCGCCGCTTGCGAACTCGGCGACCGGCCGGCGTGGCGGGCCGTGTTCCCGAGACCGACGCCGACGAAAGCCAGTCGCGGCCCGAGCCCATCGATCCCGCGCAGCGAGAGTTGTTGGAACTGCTGATCCTACATCCGGAGTGTCTGCCGGAGATGCGCTCAGACATCGGTGTCGAAAGACTGCCACCCGGACCGGGTAGACGAATCTATGAAACATGTTGCCGGCTGGCCGACGAGGGCGTCGCCGTATCGTTCGGCCGGCTGATGCTGGAGTTCGACGACCCGGCCGCAAAGAGCCTGTTGGTCGAACTCGACGAAAGCGGACAAGCCAAGGCGGATCGCGAGAGCGATCCCCAGGAATTGTTACAGGATCTCATCAAGACCTTTCAGAAAAAGGAGTCAGACCGAGAGCGTCCCAAGCAGATCGTGACGCTTCGCGAAGGAGGGCTGGACGACAGCCAGGAAACCAATCTGCTGGAAGAGATCATCCGGCAGGAACGAGACCGGCAGGGTATTTCCAAGCCCACGGACGGGTGAGGGTATCCTGAACCGGGCAATCGCCCCCGAGGACCCACATGTCGAGAAGCTGTAGGAGGCGACTCCAGTCGCCGACCGCAACACGTTCGGTATTCGATCGGCAACGGGAGTTGCCTCCTACAATAATCTTGGGAACCAGCGATCGCATCCCGTTTTACTCAGCGCGCCGTTGCGGCGCGAAAGGAGCAAAAAGGTGGACCTTTTTGACAAGGATTTGCAGGGTTTAGTCGCCAAAGGAAAGGCGCAAGGCTACCTGACCTACGATGAAGTAAACGACTATCTCCCCGACGAAGAAGTCGACCCATACCGGCTCGACAATCTCTTGATCGCCCTGGAAGAACAGGGTATCGACCTGGTCGCCGAGGCTCCGGAACCGGAGTTCTACGACGCGGAACAAGCAGGGCAGCAAACGCAGGAGTCGAACGAACCACTTGCCGAAGGCGAGGTGCCTTGTGCGCCGACCGATGCCCCGCCGCCACCGCCGGACGTCGTCAAGTTCAGCAGCGACCCGATTCGCATGTACCTCTCTCAGATGGCCGAGATACCGCTCCTCTCCAGGGACGAAGAAATCTCGCTGGCCAAGAAGATCGAAATCACGCGCAAGCGGTTCCGCCGCACGGTGCTCGGCTGCAACGTGGCGATGCGGTCAACGCTTTCCTCGCTGAACAAGGTGCATCACGGCGGGCTGCCCTTCGACCGCACGATCAAGGTCTCGTTGACCGAGCGGCTCACCAAGGAGCAGATTATTGCCCGAATGCCGCACAATCTGAAGACCTTGCAGCACCTGGCAAAGCAAGGTCAGCGAGATTTCAACCGCCTGTTGAACCGCCGCACGCCCGAGGAGGTTCGCCAGCAGGCCCGAAAACGCTTCATTCGCTGCCGCCGCAAGATGCTCACGTTGATCGAGGAGTTGAGCCTGCGTACGCGTCGCGTGCAGGCGATGATGCGTCACATGGAAGAGACGCTGGATCGAATGGACCAGATTCGCACCCAACTGAGGTGCCTGATCAACACGCCGGCCACTCGCGACAAACGGGCGAACCTCCGCCGCGAGCTGCGCGACCTGATGGTCCTGGCTCGGGAAACCCCCAGAAGCCTCAATAATCGTTGCGAAGTCATGCGGCGACAATACCAGGACTATGAGCAGGTGAAACGCCAACTGTCGGGCGGCAACCTCCGGCTGGTGGTCTCGATTGCCAAGAAATACCGCAATCGGGGGCTGAGTTTCCTCGATCTGATCCAGGAAGGCAACACCGGGCTGATGAGGGCGGTAGGAAAATACGAATACCGCCGCGGATACAAATTCTCGACCTACGCCACCTGGTGGATTCGCCAGGCCATCACTCGGGCGATTGCCGACCAGGCCCGGACCATCCGCATCCCGGTCCACATGATCGACGTGCTCAGCAAGCTGCGAAATACGTCGAAACGGCTGCTACAGGAACTTGGCCGAGAGCCGACCACCGAAGAAACGGCCATGGCCGCCGATCTGAGCATGGACGAGACCCGCCGCGTTTTGGAAATGGGTCGCCATCCAGTAAGCCTTGACCGACCGGTCGGAGAAAGCGAAGATAGTTGTTTTGGCGAGTTTATCGAGGACGGTGGACTGCCAAGACCGGAGAAGGCCGCCAATAATGAATTGCTTCGCGACAAGATCGAAGCCCTGCTCAAGACGCTTACCTATCGCGAGCGGGAGATCATCCGCCTCCGCTACGGGTTGGGGGACGGCTACACCTATACGCTCGAAGAGGTGGGCCGCATCTTCAAGGTCACCCGAGAGCGGGTCCGCCAGATCGAGGCAAAAGCGGTTCGCAAACTTCAACACCCGGTCCGGAGCCAGCAACTCGCAGGATTTGTCGAGCGAGTGGCAGGCTGACGCAAGCCGTCAAGCCGCCGGTCGAAAGGCCGGCGGCTTTTTTTTGTCTCTATCCGTTTCCCGGGCAAAACAAATATGACCGCACCCCAAATGAGCACCTCCGTTCTGCGTACGATGCACCGCATCCATCGGCAGATTTCCGACCTGAAAGAACGCCTGGAACGTGGGCCGAAGCAGGTCAAGGCCGGCAAGGCACACGTTGCCCATCAAGAAGAACATCTTGCCAATTCGCAGGCCGAGAGTAAGGCCGTGCGCGTGGCCACCGATGGCAAACAGCTTCAACTCAAAGCGGGCGAAGACAAGATCAAAGACCTGCTGTCGAAGCTCAACATGGCCTCCAGCAATCGCGAGTACCAGGCCCTGAAGGATCAGATCGCCGCCGAGAAGATGGCCGATAGTGTGCTGGACGACGAGATCCTCGAAGGATGGGACAAGCTCGAACAGTTCCAGGACAAGGTAGACGAAGCCGAAAAAACGCTGGAAAACGCCCGGCAAAAAGCCGCCAAAGTCGCCGCGGAGGTCAAACGGCAGGAACCGCTCATTCGCGCCGATCTCGAGCGACTTGAAAAGGAGTTGAGCCAATGCGAAGCCGGGCTGCCTGCCACCGTGGCCGAATTGTACCAACGCGTCGTTCGGCAGAAAGGTGAAGACGCGCTGGCCGTCGTTGAAAACGAGACCTGCGGCGGCTGCAACCAGCGCGTCCCGCTGAACGTCTGTGCCGAGATCATGCTCGACCATCCCATGTTCTGCAAGTCGTGCGGCCGGTTGCTTTACATGCCCGAAGACGCGTCTCTCTCGTAAGGCAACTCGCAATCAATCCACTACCGCTTTCGTAGCCCTGGGGACTACTACGGCGTCAGTGCGGAACAGTTGAACGACGATCGGCCGGGACGGGCTTTGGAACGCTTGAACAAACATGGCCAAGCCGTGCAAGCCGTGCTAGCAGCCAACGCCGTCAGGCGATTCAAGTTGGACGTTAGCCGGATTCACTATGACATCTCCAACGTCGAGTTGTTCGGGGCGTATATCCTTCATGGCAAACCGTGTGCAATGTGGGGTTCGGGGTCATTATTGAAGAGTGATGCCGGCTCGACGGCGCACGGTATCGGAGTAGGTCGGCTAACAGCGGTCGCGCGCCGCCAGAAACCTTCCCAATTACCGCCCGCCCGCACCTTGTCGTTCGCAACGAACACAACTCATGGTTCACGAACATGTGCCCCATCCAGTGCTTTGAGGCTACTACATCTCTCACCGGAATCATTGGATCTCATTGTGTTACCCGCTCAAAGACCAAGACCCAATCCTGCGGGGAGGGAACGTTCTTCTGGAAATCAACAGGCGTTGCCGTTTTGTCGCTGGGTTTGGCGCTGGCCTCGATCGTGCCCTGCTCAAATGTGCGGCCAGTCGACGGATCGAAACAGTACACGTGCCAGTCGACACTTGGATCAAGACCCTTCACCGCCGGACCGCGCCAGTTATAAATGTTGCGTCGCGGCAGGTAGATGAAGCGCAATTCGCCCGGAATCCCCGCGGCAAAGCAATCCTTCTCGGTCCACTCCGGATGCGTCTCAAAGCGCCACCAGGGATACCTTTCCAGCAATTTCCTGCCGAGTCCGAGCTGGGTAGACCCGGGGTAATTCATGCCCTCCTTCCACGTCGTCCAGTCGTACACCGGATCGATGCCGGGATCGCCTTCCACACTGGCGTGCCAGACCCCTCCAGCGCCGTAGGTGTGGCCCGCCGCGCCGCTCAGCATGAAGCTCCAGAACAGGTGACGCTGCACATCCTGGAAGTTCGTCTGCATGTGCCCTTCGTAACAGGCCTCACCGCAGAGCACCGGTTTGGCCGGTTCCCGTGAAAGACAAGACTTCATCAGTTCAAGCGACTTTGCCGCGGTCTCATAGCCGCGGTGACCAATCGCGACCATGTCGAAGTCAAATACGGCATTGTCCTGGATCACCTGTCGTGGGTGTCCCGGGGCGTGGTAGACGAGAAGGTGCCGATACGGATCCGTATCTTTCAAATACTTCGCCACTTCCGCCCATGGGCCTTGCGAATCCCTCGCTTCACCGCCGACGATCCAGACGACGGGGTAGGCGCCATATCGGGCGACCAAGTGCCGCCAATGCCGTTTGTATCCCTCAAGTCCCACTTGAGCAATCGTGCTCTTTCCTCCATGTTGCGGACGTCCCCAACCGCCGACGATGACGGGGACGATCTCCGCATCGACGAGGTGCTTGATGCGACGGTCCGCGTACTCGAAGTAGCTGGGATTCATCACGCTGAAATCCTTCGTCTCGTACGGCTTACCGCCTTCATTCTCCCAGCGCGCTTCCATCATATTCTCATCCGGGTACGGCCCGCACACGATCTGGACGGCGCTGAACCCCTTGGCCTTGCGATCGGCCGTCAATTCCTGAAAGCCTTCCCAGGTCATCCGCTTGCACAGGTTCTTCCACCAGGTGTCCGCCAGCCAGAAAAAGGGCCTGCCGTCGGCGTGCTCGAAGTGGCGATTGTCGGCGCTCACACGGAGGAAGCCGTGCCGAAGCAGAGGGTTGTCACCCGAATAGGCCGTCACGCGCATGGTCTGCTCATGGCCATTCAGGTCGGCGTTCGCGGGGTCCGAACTTTCGACGTGGAACGTGAACTCGCCCGGTACCGGGGGCGCGAAGCGAACGGTCCACTTGCCGCCGCCCGCCCAGAACGCTGGAACAACCCATTGCTTGTCGCCGCTGCGGAAAAAGACATTCACCTCAACGTCGATGAACGGATTTGCGTAGGTCTTCTTGGACTCGTAGGAAATTTCAAATACGTCCCATTGCTGCACGTCGGCGGCACGTGCCGTTGGAGAACACAAACACGACAACGCTGCGATCACGCCTGCTGTAATGAGTCTATTCATTTGTCGGAATTCTTGATTCACTTGTTCTTATGAGCGAAATCAGGAGTGGGGATCTTCGCGCCGTGTTCTTTCAGCATGGCGTCCAACCGAGCCTTCATTTCAGCCGCCTTCTCAGGCATGCGTTTGGCGAGGTTGTCGGACTCTCCAATGTCGCGTTTGAGGTTGTAGAGTTCCTGGCGTCCGTCTTCGTAGTACTGGATGAGTTTCCAATCGCCGATTCGGATCGCGCTGCCCGGTTCGGCGTGGTGACGAGGCAAATAGTGCGGGTAAAACCAGACCAACGGACCGCGATCGAAATCCGCATCGCCTTTTAGTAGCGGCGCCAAACTCACTCCGTCGAGGTGTTGTTTGGGGCGCAGGGGCAACCCGGTCATCTTAAGGAGAGTCGGGTAAAAGTCCGAGCTGATGACCGGCTTGTTGCAGATGGAACCAGGTTTCGTGACCCCGGGCCACTGGACGATCCAAGGCACGCGAATACCGCCGTCATAGAGCGATCCCTTGTATCCGCGCAGCGGCCGGTTCGTGGTTGCCATATGAAAGCCGCCGTTGTCGGAAGTGAACACGATGATCGTGTCTTTTTGAAGTCCTGTCTCGTCCAGCCATAGGAGAATTCGCCCGACATTCTCATCCAGCGATTCGATCATCGCTGCATAGTTGGCATTGAGCTTTACATCCAAGTGGCGCGCCTTCTTCTGATACTTCCTGACCTTCTCTGCCTTGGCGTGGAAGGGAGCATGCACCGTGTAGTAGCTCAAATACATCAACCATGGTTTCTCCTCTCTGGAGAAGTCGTCCATGACTCGGATGGCTTCACTGGTCAGGCGATCGGTCAGGTATTCGCCCTTGGGCCCGTCGTCCAGATGTTCCATCTGATACGGGCTGAAGTATCCCTTGTGTGGATGTCCCCAGTGATTGCCCGCGACGTTGATGTCAAAACCCTGGTGCTGCGGGTAGTAAGGTTCTTTGCCCAGATGCCATTTGCCGACAAAGGCGGTCTGATAGCCGCCGGCTTTCAGTGCTTCGGCGAGCGTGATCTCTTCGAGTTTCATGAACGCGGGTCGAGTCTTGGGCATAGAGTCGTTCCACAACAGATCATCGTCAGGAGGTAACCAATTGGCCGTGAAGCCTGACCTCGACGGGAATTTTCCGCTCATAATGCTGGCACGTGTGGGACCGCACACCGGGCAGGCGGCGTAGCCATCGGTGAATCGCATGCCGGCGCCGGCGAGCTTGTCGATGTTGGGCGTTTCGTGAATCTCATGTCCGTAACAAGCCAGATCCCGCCAGCCCATGTCATCCACCAGGATAAACAAGACATTGGGCTTGCCCCGAGCCTGCCGATCAGTCGCCGACTGTTTCGGTTGTTCCAGCGCGGTGGGATTGTAGTTCTCATCCGCCTTGATCTTCTCCAGTCCCGCCTTCAAGCAGTGAACGATCTCCGGGTGCTGCGTGTAGAGGTTGTTGCGTTCCCCAAGGTCCTCTTCCAGGTTGTAGAGTTGGGCCGGGGGATCTCCGGGTTTGGGTGTTGGATGGGGCCGCTTGCTGAAGAATTCCCTGTACCCGCAATCCCCTTGTCCGACGAGGAGCTTCCACTTTCCTGCGCGAATCGAGAGGGCACCCGTCCCGCCGCTGGACATAACCAAAGGACGTTCTGGATCAGGCAGCTTTTGTCCCAGCAACGCAGGAAGCACGTTGTAACTGTCCGGTCCGGCGCCCGGCGGCAGCTCTTTTCCGATCATTGCCGCGAACGTCGCCATCATGTCGGTCAGGGAAATCGTCTCCGTCGAGCGCGTGCCGGGCTGAATCCGGCCCGGCCATCGCGCCAGCAAGGGCACCCGATGTCCGCCTTCGGTGAGATCGCCTTTGCCGCCGCGCAGCGGACCGTTCGGCCGGTGGCCGTTGAAATTGTGACCGCCACCGCTTCCATTATCACTCGAGAAAATGACCAGGGTGTTTTCGCTGAGCCCCGGGCGGTCCAGGGTCTTCAGTATTTCACCCACCGACCAATCCAACTCCTGGATCACGTCCCCGTATACGTTTGCGTGGCTGGTTCCTTTGAAACGGGCATTGGGTTTCCACGGCAGATGCGGCTGATGAGGCGCGTAGTAGAGGAAAAACGGCTTGTTGTTCTTCGCAAAGCCCTCCAACTGGGAAACCACCTTGCCGGTCAGCTTGTCAACGAGTTCTTCGTCCTTCCAGCGTGCGCCTTCGCCTCCCTCCATCTTTCCCGAGTTCTTCGATTGCATCTTTCCGATGGGGCTGTCCTTGCGGAGCCCTTCCACGTGATGATTCTCCACGATCACGTAGGGCGGGAAGCTGTTGGCCACGGGAATCACATAGGAATAGTCAAAGCCGATCTCCAAAGGCCCCGGTTTCAGTTCGCCGTTGAAGTTCGGACCGCTTCCACGAGTCTCCCAGTAATTCGGCGGCGTGTTACCACGATTGTCTCCAAACCCCTCTTCACGTCCGAAGCCGAGGTGCCACTTGCCGACGATCGACGTCGAGTAGCCCGCCGATTTCAGCAGCAGAGGCACGGTCACTCGCTCCTCTTCGATCAGCAGCGGCGCACTGGTGCTGAGCGCGCTGTATTTCAACCAGGTCCGAAAGCAGTATCGCCCGGTCAGCAACCCGTATCGGGTTGGCGTGCAGGTCGAGCATTCCGTGTGAGCATCGGTAAACAGCACACCCTGTTCGGCAAGTTTGTCGATGTTCGGCGTTTCTATTTGGGTCGCGCCGTAACAACCGAGGTCGCCGTAGCCCATGTCATCGGCAAGGATGAATAGGATGTTCGGTTTCTGGGCCTCGGCAGCGGCGGACGTGAAGAAGAACAGAACTGCTGTCAGTATGGCTCTCATGGCTCGGTCGGCTTCCGGGCGGTTACATCGCAGTCTCGTACCGGCAAGTCATTATACTCAAAGTGCCAATTGCCCGCACGGGAAATCACCTTTCGCATCGATCCGAAACTCTCGGGCGATTGTGCTCCAGCACTAGCGCGCTCAGGTGGCAAGACTCGATATTCGAGCCACCCGCGAGAAGGGGCTTGGTCGACCCGCGTAGGTCTTGATGCTCTGCTAATCCACTCGGGGTGCGTTACCCAAGGCAGTTGCTCCGGGCTGCAAGCATTGGAAGAGTTCGCGATGGAAGAAGGCGAGGCTTGAGATTTGGCCCCACCATCGCCTGTGCGTGTGTCCTGCGCTGGCGGGCGGGCACGTTGCGTCCGTGACTATGTCAGGTGAAAAGCGGCACGAGCAGCGTGCTTTCTGACAACGAGAGTCCTTTATGGTACAATCGGAAGGTCCCGCCATCAAACCGTTTGTGTTTGAGAGTTTGGCGGGCGTGCCGCCGACTCCTAACATGAATACCCGCCGTCTGGAAGCACCCAATGATCTTAAGCAGTCTAACTCGATCGCGAGATGCCGCGTTGTTAACGCTGGTCGTGGCGTTGTACTCAAACGTGGGTGTGCCAGCCGAACCCGCGTCTGTCGATAAGCCTGCACGGGAGAAGTCTGCCGCCAAGCCTGCCCGCAAGAACTTCAAGCTGCCCGGCTTGGTGGTCGACTTTCAGAAGCGGTGCGTCGACCTCGAGGCTACGATTTGTCTCGACGAGGGGATGCTGGAATTGATCGCCTGCACCAAGGAAACCAAAGAGCACGAATCAATCGTCACAATCACGGCCAGGCCGATGCACGCCCATACGGCACTGCTTCTGCTCGGGGCCAACAACGGCAACCCCGCCATGCGTAAGTCGGTTGGTGAAGGGGGCACGCGGTGGGTCGATATTCCACCCCGGGGCGACCCGGTGGATGTTTACCTGGTTTTCAGGAACAGCGAAGGAAAGGTGGTCGAGCACCCGATTAGCGAGTTCGTGACCCGTTCCGAAGAGCGCCCTGATGTATTGGTCGGCGCGGAGCAGGGTAATGGGCAACAGGGCGACAAGAAGTTCCCGAACACCTTTCTCTTTGCTGGTTCCCTTCTCGTCGGAGACGGGCCGGGCCCGCGCACTTACCTGGCCGACCGGAGTGGAAGCGTGATTTCGATCGTCACCTTCGGCGACGAATTGCTTTGCCTGCCGGGCGTGCATGCGAAATCCAACGATGCGTTAATGTGGCAGATCGACGCCTCCAAGCTCCCTAAGGTCGGGTCGAAGGTCACGCTTCGTCTTCGCCCGCAGAAGAAGTCTTTGCCCAAGGCTGGCAATGCCGGAGTGCGGGGGACAGAAAACGATTCTGAAACGAACAGGAATTGAATGCCGCCGTTACAGAATTGCGAACGAACCAACGGCTTCGTTAAGAAAGAGCTACATCATGAAATGGGATCAGAAAGTCAGCTTGCTGCTAGCGACGGCTTGCTTGTGGGCGGGCGGTGTTACAACGGCCGCGGATTTATTCTACAAGGAACCGCCCCTCTTCTCCACCGCGCCCGGACCGGAGAAGTCCCTCCAGTCGATCGACCGCTTCGGCCCGGTCGGCATGGGGATCGAGCTTAATCAACCGGCTTTCGTAATGAAGGTTAAGAACATCGAAGAGGGTTCGCCGGCGGCGGCCACGGGCAAGCTGAAGGCTGGCCAGATCATCGAATCGATCAATAAACAGATGTTGTCCGACATCGATCCGCGCATCCAACTGGGGCAGATCCTCGCTGCGGCGGAGGCGAGTGACGGTGTCGTCAAGTTCGCCATCAAGGGCGAGGCGGAGCCGGTCACGGTGAAGATCCCGGTGCTCGGCGCCTACAGCAAGACCTGGCCGCTGAATTGTCCGAAGTCGGACAAGATCGTGCGCCAGGTGGCCGACTACCTTTCTAAACCCGAGTCAACTGAAGGCCTCGGCGGCATCGGCATGCTGTTCCTGCTTTCCACCGGCGAGGACAAGGATCTGGAGGTCGTGCGCAACTGGGCACGCAAAGCACGGGCTCATACCTACCCCTGGCACCTCGGTTACGGTGGTATTCCGCTCACCGAGTGCTACCTGCGCACCGGCGACAAGGAGATCCTCGCGAACATCCAGAAGTGGGTTGATAACGTGGCCAAGGCACAGCATAACGATGCCTGGGCCGGTCGGGGCTCGGCCCTCACCTCCTATGGCAGCGGGCACCTCAACGCGGCAGGCACCCACGTGCTCACCTTTCTCCTGCTGGCCAAGGAATGCGGCGCGGACGTGCCCGATCGCACCCTGCACGGCGCGCTGAGACATTTCTTTCGTTACGCCGGCCGAGGCAACAACCCCTACGGTGACAATCGTCCGTTCACCGGCTTTGTCGACAACGGCAAGAACGGAAAGCTCGCCTTCGCCATGGCCGCGGCCGCGGCGCTCACCCCGGACGGCGAGGACTCGGTCTATGCCAAGGCACGCGACGTCTGCGCGATGCAGAGTTTCTACACCACCACCTTCATGCTGCACGGCCACACCGGTGGCGGTATCGGCGAAATCTGGCGCAGCGCCGCCATGGGCCTTCTGCTCGAGAAACGCCCGAAGCAATACCGCGAGTTCATGGACAACCGCCAGTGGCACTACGACCTGTCGCGTCGCTTCGACGGATCGTTCGGCATCCTCGGCGGCGGCGGCTACGACAAGGAATTGTGGGGGGTCGCCTATCCTCTGGCCTACACCATCCCGCGTAAGACGCTGCGCATCAGCGGTGCATCCCGCAGCAGGTTTTCCAAGCCCTACCAACTGCCCAAACAACCCTGGGGCGTCGAGGCGGACAATTCTTTCCTTTCGCTTGAAGCCGTGCCGGACAAGGACGGCAACCAGCAGGATCTGAGGGGCGAGACCCTGGCCAGAGATTCGAGCATGCACTTTATCCGCCGCTTCCACGGACCGGATCAACCCAGCGACGACGAGATCCGCCAGTACATCCATCACCAGGATTTCAACATCCGCAACATCGCCGCGTTCAAGGCCCTGGGCATCAACAGCGGCTACATCGGCTGGCGCCAACCCGGAGGGAAGGTGCGTCCGGATTTGGTGATGGAGTTCCTCGGGCACAAGGACCCGCGCGTCCGCCGGGTCATGTTCGGAGCCATTCTGCACCGCACCGATTTGCTGACGCCAGAGATCTTCGACCTCGCGGTGCAGGCTGTCAGAAACCCGGAGGAATCGTGGTGGGTCAAGGACGCGGCGATCCAGATCATCGGCCACGGCTCGGCGGATCAGATCGTGCCGCTGGTCGATCTCCTGCTTCCCTATCTCAAGCACGAGGAGGCCTGGTTGCGGAACGCCGCGCTGACCGCGCTGACCCCGGTGGCGGCGGACGAGCGCTGCTATCAGAAAGTGCTTCCCGCGATGGGTGAACTGGTGCGGACGAACCAGCGAGTGTCCGTGACGCACGGGTTCGCACCGGCCATCCGTGCCAGGATCAAGGAGGCCGGGCCCGCGGTGCAGCAATTGGCGACCGAGACCCTGAAGGAGACCTTCACCGGCTATGCCGGCAAGAAGGTGAGTCCCGCCGGCCAGAACCTGAAGCCCACTTACGATTACCACCTGGAAGCCATCGCTGCTTCGCTGGCCGATGTGCCCGGCGGCATGGACGTGCTCTACGAAATTGCCCGGCAAAAACACCCCGACGAGATCCTCCCCTACAAGGAGATCTTCCTCGCCGCGGATTCCAGCCAGTTTGGCCCCAAGCTGAAAAAGGCAATCACCCCCATCATCATGGACGAACTCATCCCCGAGTTCGTCGGCAAGAATCGCAAGAGGCTGCATCCTCTAGCCGCCAACGAAGTCAAGTCGGAATGGCCCGGCGGCAAGGCGGAGCCCATTGACGGATTGGCCGCCCTCTACAAGCGGGCCGGCCACGACGAATACGACTGGCACATGTTTACCGACCTGCGTAACAGCGAGTGGTCTTACCACAGCTTCGACCCGATCCCTGCCGAGCAGGTGCCTTTTGACCAGTTGATCACCCGCTACCGTGAGGTAACCCTTCCCAAGGGTATGGAGCAATGGTTCGCGACCGACTTCGATCCCGCCAAGGCCGGTTGGAAGAAGGGCAAGAGCCCTTTTGGCAACTACAACGGAAAGTTGCCCGATGGCCCGATCACGAAGTGCTCGGCCGGCTGCGTCGGCCCGGGCTGCTTCGGCGCGACCAAGGTCAACACCCTGTGGGAGAAGGAAGTCCTGCTCATGCGCGGCACCTTCAAGATCCCGCCCCTGAAAAAGGGCCACCGCTATCGCTTGCGGGTCAATAACGGCGACCACGTCGGCTCCGGCGGTGGGTATCTCATCTACGTGAACGGCAAGCCCATGATCGAATCCAAACAAGGCCGCGGTCGTGGGGGAGGCGGACGTCCAAAGGGTGCCTACATCACCAAGGAGTTTCTCGACGACTTCAATGCCGGCAAGGTGACCATCGCGGTGAAGACCTTCATCCGCTACAACGACAAGTACAAGGCCAAACCGACCTCGCGCACCCCTCAGGGCAAGATCAGCATCCACCTCGAAGAGCAGAAACTCCCACCGATGGGCGACGAACTCGTCACCAGGTCGGCCAAGGTCGTTCCGATGCTCTCTTCCGAGTGGCAGGCCAAACTGGACCCGGAAGACGCGTCGCAGAACCCCGACGACAACCTGTTCCGCTGGAACGGCAAGTTCGCCGCCAATTCAAAGGTCCCGGGTCAGTGGCAACTCGTGGGTCAGGTAGCGAAGATCGCCGACTTCGATCCGGAGAAGAAGACGAACCCCCGCAACGCGCCCTTCTCCAGGATCACGCTCAAGGACGGCGGCGGAACCACCGATCCGACCTGGGTCTGGTCCGGCGATACCCTGATGGATCTCAACCGCTACCAGGCGCTCAAGATGGAAGTGAGGAAGGTGGGCAGCGCCGAATACCTGTTCATCGAATCCGGCGGATTCAGCACACGGAACAAACCGGACTGGAATTCCCCGTGGTACGTGCTGGTGCGGTGAATTTATGACCTAAGGCGAGAGGCAGATGAGAATTCAGCACGTAGCCACCATCGCCAGACGGTGGACGCACCGGTGACATCTTGCCACCGCTTGGCCGCATAGCAATCTACTCCACCATACACCTTCAACCCAGGTACCATGCACACCCTAAGAAGAATGAAACCGGCTCTCGTCAGCGCCCTCCTTGTTCTGGCTCGCGCTGCAATCGTCCATGCCGCCAGCCCCGTTACTTACGAGAGAGGCCGCTTGAACAATGGCATCGTTTCCGTTTCGTTTGAAGAAGATGGCAAGTTCTCCATCCATGATGCCGAGAGCCGGGAGGCCCTGCTGACGGACTCGCGCTTTTGGTTGCCGCGCGGCAAGCTCGGCAAGGTTGTCAAGATGTACACCAAGGATGTCGAGGATGCGCTGGGCGTCGGAAAGCAAGTGGTACTGGAAGTCGGCGACTTCAACGACTTGGGGTACTGGGGACGCCCCGGGCGTCTGTATGCGAATCGGATTTACACCTATGCCCTCTACGAAAACAACCCGGCCCTGGTTTGCGGATTCGGCCTCAAGCTGCCGAGCTATATCAGCTTCCGGTTGGGCGAAGCCACTCCCGTGGCGGGAGGTTGCTTGTTTGGCGGCAAGGAAGTCAAACAGCCTATGACTCTAAACGGTTCGGCCGGCATGGACAAAACGATGGTCACGTCCGGCCTCAATCGTCGCAGTCCCAACAGCCTCATGTTGACCGGGTTGGTGGATGGCAAACGGCGGACCGCGGTGTGGGGCGGCCTGGGCAACGAAGCCTTCGGCAAATTCACCATCCTGCAGGACGGCTCGCCGACCTTCTACGCCCACGACCCGGTCGGCAGACTGGTCGACGAGGAAGAGACGTACATCGCGGGGGATACCTTTTACATGGACGTCCACACCCGGGATCCATTCGAGGCCCTGGAACGCTATGGATGGTCGATGCGAATGGCCAATGACGCTTCGCCCAACGTATATGACTTTCCCGTGCTCTGCGGGTGGAGCGTCAGCCACATCAGCAAGCTGCCCAACGTCAACAACTCCGCCAAGCTGGCCGGAGAACTCGAACACGCCAACAAGTGCGGGCTTACCAAGTACACCAAAGTCTCGTTGCGGCTCGAGCCGGACAAGTATCATGGCGACACGGAACAAGGATGGTGGGACGATGCTCACATGCGCCAGTTCAACCACTTGGTCGAGCCGTTTGAGTCGATTGCCAAGTGGAGCAAGGCCATGAATGCCAAGCACGGCATCCCCTACATCTACATGCAACTGGGCATGCCCTCGGACGACTTTGTGAGAAAATACCCTCAGTACATGCTCTTCAACGACGGCTCGGAAGTGGACAGGACGACACCCGAGTGGGTGCCTGGCCGGAACCGCCGCCAGAAGCATCATCACCATCAGCCGTATGTGACCTATGACTATACCGACGAGGAGTTCTCCCAGCACTTCGTCAAGACGTGGTCCAAGTTGCGGAAAGACGGTATTCGCGGGGTGAAGGTCGATTACCCTGCCACCGCCTGGCGTCCTGAAGGGGGCTTCGATGACCGCTGCGCCACCACCAACAGCGCCTATCGCCGGGCCTTTGCCTTGCTGCGCGAAGCCTTCGGCAAGGATGGCCTCATCGACGAACGCAACCTGGGGGAATCCTCGCGGCCTTGTCTGGATGTCACGGCAGGACTGGTCGATACGCAAAGGACCTGGGGTGATTCCAACAAATACTCGCCCGGGATGGTCACGATCAGCGGGCTTCGTTGGTACAAGAACCGCACCGTGTTCAACTACTATCCGGACACCAAGGCCGTGCATGACTGCTCGCCAGAGATCCGCCGATCCCTGTTGACAATGATGTTTCTGAGCAGCGGTCGGATCGACCTGGCCACCTCCTTCTCGCTGTTCACCCCGGAGATCACCCATGACTTCTCCCGGATCTACCCGCACTATCGGGAGCCCAAAACGGCTCGGCCGCTCGATGCCTTCACCGGAGTGACCGACCCGCAGGTATATGATCTGGAGTTGACCCCCGACTGGCATCAGATTGCTCTCTATAACACCTCGGACCAGAAGGCGACGGTTTCCACGGCCATCAGCGGCCAGCGCGTCGACAACGCCATCGGCCTGGACCCGACCGGGCACTATCACGCCTACGAATTCTGGTCTGACACCTACCTCGGCAAACTCCCCGGCACCGCCCGCCTCGCGCGTGAGCTGGAGCCAAACCATTGCACGATGATCTCGGTGCGCAAAGTGCAGCATCACCCACAGGTGCTCAGCACCAACCGTCACATCCTCCAGGGTTGGGTGGACTTGAAGGATGTCCGCTGGGATCCCGAGGCACGCACCTTGGGCGGAACGGCCAGTGTCATCGGCGGCGAGCCGTTTCAGATCGTTGTCGCCAACAACGGCGCGAAGACGCTCCAACTGGAGGCGATTGGAGCCGAGGCTGAACTCGCAGCACATCCAGTCGCTGGCCTCAGCCGCCTGACCCTCTCCGCCGCGGCCAACACCGAGTTGAAATGGAGGCTGAGTTGCGAATGAACGAAATGATGAACGCGAAAAGCCTCTGACCGGGACCTACCCGATCCCGAAGGAACTTCTAATGTCTCCCGAAGACCATGAAAACGAAACCTCGAAAGGAACAAGCCATGAATAACAACGCACTCAAAGCAGTCTGCCTCCTCGCCGCCATGTGCCTGGGAATCACCAGTGTCGCAAGCGCCGAGAGGCAACCGCCCGCTTCGGGCGACAAGCCGGTCAAAGTCTTCATTCTCTCCGGCCAGTCGAACATGGTGGGCGCGGGAAAGGTGACCGGTGGGAACAGTCGGTGGGGACCGGAGTTCATCGAACCGGTGGTGTCGGTCTACGAGGGAGCCTACGACCCGAAGGCCGACTACGATGCGCTGAAGCCGGTCAAGACGCTGAAGCTGGAGAGCTTCGGTGGCGTCCGGCCTACGCCTTATCCGGGTGGTGGAACTCACGTGACGCGAGGGTTCATTCAGGTCAAGGCGACCGGGATTTACGAGTTTCGGCCCGGCTATCAGGGTTCAACCCACAACATCATGGAGGTCGATGGCAAGGAGGTCCACCGCAGGGAGGTCGGTCAGGAAGCGGTGTGTACCGAGATCAAGCTGACCGAGGGGAAAAGGGTCCCGTTCAAGATCATCTACCTCACAAAGGATGCCAATGGCTTGGGTTGGATTGACCGGATGGATGTTCCCGGGACACTGGCTACGCTCGTCAAACACCAGGGGAAGTATCCGTATCTGATCAATGAGAAGGGACAGTGGACGTCGCGCGATGACGTCTGGTACAAGGGAGTAGTGGCTGCAACGGGGAGCAGGTGGCTGGGCGTCGGACCGGGCAGAATCGGGCCGGAGCTGGGATTCGGACACGTGGTCGGTGATCACCATGACGATCCGGTGCTGATTCTGAAGGCGTCGCAGGGGAACCGATCCTTGGGCTGGGATTTCCTTCCGCCGGGTAGCGAACAGTACGAATACGAGGGGAAAATCTACGCAGGCTACAAGCAGTCGCCTGAATCATGGGACAAGGACACGGAGCCGAAGCCGATCGGTTGGTATGCAGGCAAGCAATACGACGATTGCTTTGACGCCGCGCATGAGGTGCTGGACAACTTTGACGAACAGTTTCCCCACTGGAAGGGGCGTGGCTACGAGATCGTGGGGTTTGCCTGGTGGCAGGGCGACAAGGACCGCTACAACGCCGG
>Ga0180429_10000778_pt1 | contig 27801 bp, 16 predicted proteins | sample SS_ome_FD_132428 | JGI IMG/M metagenome (GOLD analysis project Ga0180429, IMG submission 132428) | Hypersaline lake sediment archaeal communities from the Salton Sea, California, USA - SS_1_S_1 metaG | ecosystem: Environmental > Aquatic > Non-marine Saline and Alkaline > Hypersaline > Sediment ...
ACTGCTGATCGGATCGGAAGTCGACATCAACGGAAAAGACTTCGTCGTCCACGAGTTCTACGAATACATGGATATCGAGAAAGCCTTCCTCAAGGTAAAAAAGAGGGGCTTCTCGTGGAAGGAATATTGCCGCACGAACGGCAGCGACAAGAAATTTCTCTTCCTCGTGGGGGGGGAGGAGACAGAGTGCTCCAACCTGCGCGAGGCGCTCCAAATCGTCCTCAAAGCCTCTCAGAAGGACACCGTCATCCAGCGCTACAAGGGTCTCGGCGAAATGAATCCCGAACAGCTCTGGGAGTCGACAATGGATCCCGAGCGGCGCACCCTGTGCGAGGTGAAGATGGAAGACGACGTGGAAGCGGACAAGATCTTCACCATCCTCATGGGCCCGGGAGTCGAACAGCGGCGGGAATTCATCGAAAAACACGCTCTCGAGGTGAAGAACCTCGATATCTGAGACCGGTTAATTTTCTCGATCGGCAGGAGGGTGGGATTCGGCCGCATCCTCGCCAGCGGCCCTCTCCTCGCTATCGTTCCTCTCCTCGCTATCGGGTCCAGCCTGGCCATCAGCCGGGCCTTCGCTTTCGTCTGAAGGCGTGTCCACATCGACAGAGATATTCTTGACCGGCGGAGAGTCGATATCGGCCGGATAACCTCCCGGCGTGTGGTCCGGCTCGTGGTAGGTATTGGTCGAGGAGTAAATGTCCCGATTGAGGGTGTTGATCCCCCGTTTGATGTCGAAGAACCATTTGCCGGCACCCTTGGCCACCTCGGGCAGGCGTCCGCCAAAAACGAGAACAGCCACAACCAGGATGATGATAATCTCGGTGGCACCAAGATTCAGAAAAGCGAGAGACATCGGACCGCCTCACAAAAAAGGCTGTTCAACAAAATCGAGACCACGATCATTCTAATGAATTAGCCCCTGAGGGAAACACCCCGATTCTCTACTTTCGACGCTTTTTTATTCAATCGCCATGGTAGGGATCGTAGAAACTCCCATCCCGATCGTTCCCGAAGAGCGACAGGGGGATGATGGAGATGGCGAGACTCCGTTCATTGTCGGAGCGGTCGATGGCGGCTTCGAACTCGAACACCCACTGATGGGCGCGCCGCCGAAGGATGATCCCCTCCCGCATCCAGCGATTTTGCACGAGATCGCGCCTGAACTCGAGATCGAGCTCCCATCGCGGAGTGAGCACGTAGACCAAGCCGTAAGTGACGAATGAGTGCGTGTCTCGGATCCACCGATGGGACGCGCGCAATCCAAACTCGGGAAACGGCTTGAGAGAGAACCACGAGTTGAGCGCATCGAGATCGTCCGTATAGGGGTTCCACTCGCCCTCCTCGTTGATCACGAGGTTTTTGAGCCATTCGGGCTCCAGGTCGGGCGACCAGACCGTGTCGAAAGTGAAATTCCCATACCGCTCGCCCGTTGGATTGTGTTTTTCGTTGGGATAAGCCGGAATCGCATAAAACCCCTCGAGGAACGTCTTGGGAGCCCCGTCCGCGTCGCGCGTCTGCATACGATGGCGCAATCCGACGAGGACGACCTCGTGATCGGTGGCCGCGTCGATGGCGTCGAACTGGAAGAGTTCTCGCGACTCGGGATGAGAATAGAAATTGTTTCTGTAGGCCACGGTGGGTTCCACGATGTGGCGCAGCCCATTGATGTTCAGAAACTCGTTCCGTCCCTCCGAAACGCGGCTCAGCAGGAGACTTGCCGTGGCGCCGGCGCCTGCGATGTACCGGTATTGACGGTTGCGGTCGCGAAGGGTTTCCTCGAAAAAGGTCACCCGCTGCTCGACGTAGGGCGTGAATTTAAGGGGCCCCACGTTAAACGGCGCCTCGAGACCCCCGAGATAGTCGGCGCGCGTGAGCCGGTCCGTGGGAAGGGCCGGCGGCCGACGCAACTGGTCGGACGGCCGGTGCCTGAGCTGAACGGCCGAGACTTCCTGCCTGAAATAGACGTCGTGAAAGGCAAATCCTCCCCCGTCGAGGTCGATGTTGTCGCGCCCCAGCAACGGAACCTGCGTCACCGTCCACCGCCCCTCGGGAACACGATCGGTCTCGGTCTGGAAATCATTGATCCGCGCCTTGGCAAGAAGAGACCAGAACTGGGACTCGTGCCCCCGGTGAAGGTAGGCGAGGGTCTCCTGCTCCTTGTCCTCGCGCACTTCGTCCTCGAAGTATTCCTCGAGCAATCGTTTTTCGGAGATATGAGACAGCTCCAGATCGAGGAGCCAGAAATCAGGAAGCTGCAGCCTGTTGCGCGTCTGCACCCAGCCGCGGTCGTTGTTTTCCAGCGGCTCGTTGCGCCGGTCGTGGCCCTGCTTGTCGTTGATGTACCACGTTTTGACGTAACCCTTGTAAAGGTCGGGAGAACGGTACTTGATCCCCGGGCCGACGCCCACACCGCGCCGGCCATAAATATCGAGATTGAGAAACCAGCTCCCCCGAAACGGCGCGTCGATCCCGAGCGACTCGTGAACCGCCTTGCCTGCGGCGTTCATGTCCTTTCCGAGCAGGGCTTCCACGTAGACGCCGTACTTCGACGAACGGCCGGCGCGCAGGCGGCGCAGCGGAATCGGCCAGTCTTCGCCGAGCGCAAAAGACATGTCGGGAAGGGGTACCGGAAAACCTCCCAGATCGACCGCGCCGTCGGCGATGGTGAGCGTTCCGTCGAGCGGTCCGCCCTTGAGGGTGATCGTGCCCGCCCGCACGCAGTAGTGGGGGGCGGCGTAGGAGCAGGTCGTGATCTCCGCATCGCGCGCCACAGTGCAGTCGGCGCTGACCTGCCGGATCTCGTTGGCGCGCAACACCAAGGGATTGAGCTTGTCCTGAATCGCCACCGACGTGCGCACCTCGCCATTGACGATAACCCCTCGATTCTCCTTGAGGTGAAAATAGAGGCGCGACGCCTCGATCGTCGATCCGCCCGCACCGGTCCCGCGGACCGTCCCCTCGTCGGGTGAACGACGAGACGCCCCCTCGTCGGGTGAACGACGAGACGCCCCCTCGTCGGGTAAACGACGAGACGCCATGCGCACATGGCCGTCAGCGCAGATTTCGGTGACGAAATCGGCGAGCGAGGCCAGAGAGCCGCCGTCGGTCTGTGTGTCCGATGTTTTTTCCAGAAGGGTCAAGAACGCCCCGCCCCGCGCCTTCACCTCGGGGCCGGCCTTGGGCAGCGCATAGCCAAACCTGAAATCGCTGTCGGCGGCAAGGAACGCACTGGGATCGGTTTCGGAGCGGTCGCACCAGACGACCACATTGTCCGCCCAGATCTCGGTCCCGCCGATGGCGAAATGCACGCCGCCGGTGATCAAATAGAGGCGCGCGTCGCCGTCGACGAGCGAGACCAGCTCTCTCGCGCCGATCCCTTCCTGCGCGCGCAAGGCGCTAAAGGAGAAGAGTATGGCGAGTCCCGCGAAACAGACCGCGCGGCGCAGCCCCTTTTTCTTTTTGGCGATCGTCTCGAAAACTCTCAGAAGCCCTTCCCCTCCCGCACGGTTATTGCCCGAAATTGATCCGAATTTTGTCCGAACTCATGTGTGATATCTCGACCGCCGCCCGCCATGCGTCACGGGCCCTCGGGTACGAGGACCCTCGGATTGAGGATGCTGAACTTTTCCTTTTCCGGCTCGATCTTGATCATGTCGCCCGAGTACCGGAGGGGCCCCGAAGCGATACGGACCGGCTCGCCGGCTCCTTTTGCCACGAGAAGATCGGAGGGCAGATCCCAGTCGATCGAGTCACAGAGGATAACGTTCGAACCATAACACAACCGCACATCGCGGAGAGCGACAATTTTTCTCACAAGGCTTTTCGTGAAAAATCCCGGCTTCGTCCTGTGGCTCAGGACGGGACCGAAGTCATCCCTCTCCTCGGCCGCCTCGGTCTCGCCGCGGGCGGCCTCGCCGCGGGCGACGGGAGCATTGTGGTCGAGATCGACAGTCGCTTCGCCGCAGTCGAGCGACATTTCGTCGACTCCGTCGCGCGACATGACGATGTGGGGCGAACCGTTCAGCCGGAGGGTGGTGAGCTGAACGCCCTCGTGCCGCCCCGTGCCCATGTCGAAGCGCTCGGTGCCGGTGATGGTGACCGCCTCCTGTCCCGGCCGCGCCACGTGGATCGTGTAACCTCCCTCGATCTTGAGGGCGCGCCTCTCGGCATCGGCCCGGTCGCCGCTCGCGGCGGCGCCCTCCTCCCGGCGGGGCGCCTCCTCGCCCGGCCACCAGAGGCGCAACGTCCTGTCGCCCTCGGCGGTGATCTGGTTCTCGAGGGGCTTTGCGCCGGCCGCCTCGATGCCGCTGAACGCATCGAGCGACACGCCCATGGCGAATCCGCTTTCCGTGCTCACGTCGGTGAGCCCGTCGGAAAAGACGCGGATAAGAATTTCTTCCGATTCGAGCCAGAATGCGTCGTGTCTGAGAACCGCATTGCGCGTCATTGTGACGGCGAGCCGCGAGCCGCGCTCCGACGTCCCGAGGGTCATGACGATCTCGTCCGCCTCGAGCACGCCCTCGAGCTGGACGCGCGCGCGGCCGTTGATCCGGATTTCACGCGGCACGTAGGCGGGCGCTTCGCTCTGCGCGCCGTCATCGCCGGATGGGGCGGCAACGAGGAAAAAATCGACGGCGTCTCCCTCGAGGAAAAAGGCCTTGTCCTCTGCGCCCGACCCGGGCATCGGCTCGATGCGTCCGCCGCCAACGAATGTCAGTAGCAGGCCGGTCTCGTCTCCCGAGCCCCCCTCGATCATCTCGAGGGAGATCTCGTCGCGCGCCGTCATGCGGTAAAGAAGGCCTTCGGCCGCCGCCGGCTGCCCGGGAAGAGCCCCGAAATGGATCTTTTCGATGACCGGCGCGCCCACCATGCGCGAACGCGCGGCGCCCGAGGTCACGTCCCAGACGAGGGAGCGGGAGAAGAGCTGCCCAAAGTCAGCACCCATCTGCGTGCCCCTGTCGTCTTTCGAGTCGGCCTGCAAGGAGACGAGGCCGAGGCGGCCCTCGCCATCCTTGTCGAAGCGCATGGTCATCGTGTCGGCGTGAAGATCTCTGGCGGCGCGTGATGCGGTCACTCCCCCCTCGAGGGAGAGCGTGCCGCTTCCGATGAGCGCATCGGACCGATCGGAGTCTTTGCCGCCCCTTCGCCCGTCGCTGGTAAAGAGAAAGGGGCCGCCGCAGGTGATCACCACCGGTTCTTTGGCTGTTGTCTGCTTTTTGTCCACTTCCGCGCCGAGATCGACAATGGTGGGCATGGAAAAGTCGGTCCCGTCGATCCGAATGTCCTTTTCGAAGTAGACGCTCCGCGCCGCAAGGTCGATCTCCATTCCCGTGCCCGCCACCTCCATCGTGTCGGTGACGATCCGCACTCGGCCCGAATACTCTCCCAGCGCGGGCGCCGAAATCTTGTTCTCCTCGAGCAGCAGGATATCGGAATAGATAGCGGTGTCCGCCCCTCCGCCGCCGAGGAGCTTGACCCTGACATTGTCTTTGAGGAGGCAGTCGTGGCGGAACTTGATATTTTGCAGGGTTTCGTTGATCTCGCTCTCGGTGAAAAAGAGGGCGCTGTCCGACGTGCCCGTCGCCACGATCTGCTCCTGTGGCGTTCTGTCAAAAAAGGTGAACGACACGCCCTCGGCCACAAGGCGGTTGGTGCCCTTTTCCTGCTTCACATGTCCCATGCGGATGATGGCCGCCGTGACCTCCCGTGTGGAGCCATCCTCGTTTTTCCACTCGGCCATGATCGGATGTTCGAGATCGGTCGCCTCGAATCCGGCGGCCGGCTGGTTGTGCGGCCGCGCCCCGCGGCGGGCCGGGCTGTCTTCGCGGGAATTGGCATCTCGATTTGGGCTGTTTTGGAGGTCGATCGGTGGCGGAGACGGCTCTGACGGACTCGGCTGATCGGCGGAGCCGGACGCTGCTGCCTCGATGTCCCCCTCGCCGCTGTCCCCGGTGGCCTCATCGGCAGATCGGTCGGGTGGGGGGGGCTCGGGCGCCCTTGGCCCGCCCTCCGTCGAGTCCTCGTCGAAAACGGTCGGCGGAGGTACGACCACGTCCTCGTCCTTCTCCAGAAAAAAGGCATAAAGAATAAGAAGGCTCGAGGAGAAGAGGGCCAGAAAGAGCAAGAGTCTCTTCATGGGTTGAAACTCGCTTCGGCTCTACAAGAAACGGCTCTACAAGAAACTCTGTCAGACGATCCGCACGGCGAGCAGGTCCTGGACGTCGACCAGACCGATCGGCTTCTCGTCTTTGTCCACCACCGGAATCTGGTCGATCCGCTTCTCCCGAAGGATCCGCAGCGCTTCGCCCGCCAGGCAGTCGGGGCCGATCGACACGGGATCGCGCGTCATGACCGCCGCGATCGGACTCTCGAGAAAGTCGAATTTTTTCTCGGCGAGGGCGTCTTTGATGCCCCGGCGCAAGTCGCCGTCGGTGTAGAAGCCGACGACCTTGCCGCCCCCGTCCACAACGGAGACGGCGCCCGGCCGGCCGGGCGTATGGGTCATGACCGACATGGCGTCGACAACGCTCTGATCCTCTCCCACCACCGGATTCTGCTCGCCGGCGCGCATCACCTCGCTGACCTTGAGAAGGGTACGGCCCAGATTGCCCGCGGGGTGATAGAGGGCGAACTCTTCGTTGGAAAAGTCTCTCTGCGACAAGACCGCCATGGCGAGCGCATCGCCGAGGGCGAGCATGAGGGTCGTGCTCGTCGTGGGGGCGAGGCCGAGCGGTCCGGCTTCGGCCACCCTCCCGTAACAGATTGCCACATCGCTGTAGCGGGCCAGGTCCGATTCGGCGATGCCCGTGATGCAGACCAGGCGGGCGCCGATCTTCTTGATCGGTCCGAGGAGGCCCACGACCTCGGCCGTGGTTCCGCTGTTCGACAGGGCGAGAACGAGATCCTCCCGCTTGACGCGGCCCAGGTCGCCGTGGAGCGCTTCGGCAGCGTGAAGAAAGAGGGACGGGGTGCCCGTGCTTGCCAGGGTGGCCGAGATCTTCTGGCCGATGATGCCCGCCTTGCCCATGCCGGTGATCACCACCCGGCCGTCGCATGCCAGGATTTCGATCGCCGCCCGGGCAACCGCCTCGGCCGCCTCATCGCCGAGGGCCGCCAGGGCGCGCGCCTCGGTTTCGAGCGCGCCCCGGACCTCCTTGGCGAGAGTCGCGATGCTCTGGTCTGCCATTTCCGTGTTTCCTTGTTCCTGCCGGCGCTCGAATCGCCGAAGACGCCGGCGCTCGAATCGCCGAAGACGCCGGCGCTCGAATCGCCGAAGACGTCGGCGCCAAGATCGCCGAAGACGTCGGCGCCAAGATCGCCGAGAGCCTGAGACTAATACAGGGTCTACGCCTTTGCAAGAAAAGGTATCAGGCGGAAGGGATTTAGTAACCCCTTGGGCGGCGGTTCCTTGACGGAGCCGCGCGGGGGCTTTATCTTGTGCCCATGGACACGCCCTACAAGGTCAAGCTCGAAGCGTTCAACGGTCCACTCGACCTTCTCCTCTTCCTCGTGACAAAGGAGGAGGTTGACCTCTACGACATTCCGCTCGCGCGGATCGTCGATCAGTACATGGAATACCTCGACGCCATGCGCGCCCAGAAGATGGAGGTGACCGGCGATTTCATCGTCATGGCATCGACCCTCATGCTGATCAAGTCGCGCATGCTGCTTCCCACGGAGGAGATCGACCTCGAGGAGGAGATCGATCCCCGCGACGAGCTGATCCAGCAGCTTCTCGACTACAAGAAGTACAAGACCCTCTCGCGCGAGCTCGACGGGCGCCGCATCGACCGGGCGCTCAAAACGGGCCGTCCCAAAACCGTCGACCAGGCCGCCGAGGAGGAAGTGCCTCTCGAGGAAGTCAGCCTCTGGGATCTGGTCAAGGCCTTCTCCAAGGTTCTCGAGGACACGGGCCGCACCTGGGGATCGACGATCATCCACTCGGAAAAGCCGATCTCCACGTACATCTCGAACATCCTCGAAACGCTGCGCACGAAGAGCAAGGTCTCCTTCGTGCAGCTCTTTGCCGACAGCCGCTCGCGGGAGGAGGTTCTCGGACATTTTATCGGGATTTTAGAGCTGACCCGGCTTTCGGTGATCAAAATCACTCAGAATGCGCCGGGCGGCGAGATCCAGATCGGGCTCATCGTGAGCCGCGAAAAACTCGAAGCCTTCCGGGCGCGAGACCCCGAGGCGGTCCTTCTCGACCAGGCCCCGGAAGAAGCCGAACCGCTCTGGCGGGAGAGCATGGCGCCCGCCGACGAGAAGGAGGCTCTCGAGCCCTTCGCGGCACCTTTCCCGCGCATGAAACCGTCGCGGAAAGCGATGTATTTCTCGAAGCGCGCCTTCGAGAAAAAGATCGAGGCGGCCCGGACCAAAGCTGAAGCGGCCCGGGATGCGGTGCGCGCATCGGAACAGATCCTCTGACAGGTTTCGGGCAACAGATGAAGATTCTTTTCGTGGGCACATCGGATCTCGGAATTCCCACCCTCGAGGCGCTCGCCGCTCGAGGGACACACACGGTTCGGGTCATCACCAAGCCCGACGCACCTTCGGGCCGCGGCCGCAAGCTCGTCGCACCGCCCGTCAAGCGCGCCGCTCTCGATCTCGGCCTCGAATGCGATCAGCCTCTCGACATCAACGGGCCCGAGGGCGCCCGCCTCGCCGAGGCCTTCGGGCCGCAGGTCATTCTCGTTGCGTCTTACGCGGTCAAGATCTCCGAGGCCTTTCTCGACAGAGCCACCCACAGGGGGATCAACATTCACCCCTCGCTGCTTCCGAGGTACAGGGGGGCGTCGCCCGCAGCGGCGGCGATTCTCAACGGCGATGCCGAAACGGGGGTATCGATCATCCGCGTGGCGCCGCGCATGGATGCGGGCGAGATCCTCGGGCAGATCAGAACGCCGATCGCGGCGGCGGAAACGGCCGGCGCCCTCCTCGATCGGCTCTCGCGCGAGGCGGCGCCCCTCGTTCTCGACGTGCTCGATCAACTCGCCGCGGGCACCTGCCGACCGGTGGTGCAGGACGAATCGCTGGTGGTCAAGGCGCCCCGTTTTGCCAAATCGGACGGACTCATCGACTGGGCGCGCCCCGTGCGCGCCCTCGACTGTTTCGTGCGCGCCATGACTCCCTGGCCGGGCGCTTTCACTTATCTCGACGGGGGAACCTCATCGATGCGGCTCACCCTGCTCGAGGCGATCCCCGTGGCGAGCCCCGCGGGCGGCGCCGCGGGCGGGCGGCCGCCAATCCCCGGCGCGCTCATGGTCGACGAGAATCGGCTTCTCGTCGCCTGCGCCGATGGCGCCCTCGAGATCGTTCGCCTTCAAAAGGAAGGCAAGAAGCCGATGGGCGCCGTCGATTTCCTCCGCGGCGCGCGCCTCGATCCGGCCCGCGACCACCACTGCGGTCCGCGAAAAAAGTGATCGTGCCGCGCTTCGGGCGGGAGGGGAACTATTCGAACACACCGGCGATCGCCGCCGCGCATTGGGGACACCGCGCCTGGCGCAAGCGGTTCTGCGCGACCAGGTGCCCGCTCCGTTCGATAAGCAGGGTGCCGCAATCGGGGCAGAGGGTGTTCTCGCCCCCCCGCCCGGCAATGTTGCCCGTGTAGATGAAGCGCAGCCCCTCGTCCTCGCCGAGGCCGACGGCCCTGAAGAGGGTCGATGGGGGGGTGGACGGAGTCGACCGCATCCGGTTGGCGGGCCGAAAAGCGCTGACATGCCAGGGGATATTCCGATCGATGCCCGCAATGAAGCGCGCGATCGAACGCAGTTCGCCGTCGGAGTCGTTCTTGCCGGGGATGACGAGCGTGGTGATCTCGATCCAGAGTCCGGCCTCGTGGAGCAGGCCGATCGTGTCGAGCACACCGTCGAGTTCGGCGCCGCAGACCTTTCTGTAAAAGTCGGCCGAAAAGGACTTGAGGTCGATATTGGCCGCGTCGATGAGACCGGTCATGGCAGCCACCATCTCGGGAGACTGGTATCCGTTGGTGACGAAATTGGTCGCAATCCCTTTTTCGTGGGCGATCCGCGCCGTCTCCAGGGCGAGCTCGGCAAAAACGGTCGGCTCCGAGTAGGTGAACGAAATGCTCCGGCACCCGCTCTCTTCGGCCCGCGCCACGATCTCGGCAGGACCGACGGCTTGCCCGTCGATGGCGCCGCCCTCGGCGGGGGTTCGAGAGAGGAAAGCGTTCTGGCAGTGGAGACAGGAAAAGTTGCACCCCATGGTGGCCACCGACCAGGCCCTGCTGCCGGGATAGAAATGAAAGAGCGGCTTTTTTTCGATCGGATCGGCCCCGGCGGCCGCCACGCGGTCGTAGACAAGGGTGACGAGCTCGCCGCCCTCGTTGCGGCGCACGGCGCAGAGCCCCGTCTTTGCCGGCGCGATGACGCACCGGTGGCGGCAGAGACGGCACTCGACGCGGCCTCTCTCGAGTTTTTCAAACAGAATGGCCCTGGCCATCCGTCCCCCCTTTCGAAATGCCGAGTTTGGGGCTATAATCGCCTCGGGACCTCTTCAATGAGGAAGGCAACTGACCGGTCCTGTCATAGCTTTAAGGGAACGGACTGTCAACAGGCCCGGCCGGAGCGAGCGGCACGCGGTTTTCCAGAGGAACCTGGATGGGGGAGTGATGGCCAAGCGCAACCGTCGCCCCGAAGGGCGCAGTCGTCGCCCCGAAGGGCGCAAGCAAAGCAAAAAGTCTTCGAATGTGTGGGCCGAAAAAGCCATGATTCGCGCCGGCGAGATCGTCGGCACGTCTTCGGCCGACGACCTCACCGGTATGGCGCGCAAGCTGGTTCTCGATGCGCTCCATGAAAAGTGGCGCCCCGGAGGATCAAGCGGCGACTGCGCTGTCTCCAGCGACGAGGCGCTCACCCGTCTCCTGCCCGAGCCACCGCCTCGCGACCGCAACGGCCTCCACGGCGCCGAATCGCTTTTTCGTTTCGCCGGGCTGGCCGAAACCCTGATGGACATCGCACTTTCCGGCAAAACAGGATCGGCGGCGAACAAAGGTGGCGTTGTGCAGCCGAGAGTTGTGCAACCGAAGGTCGTGCGATCGAAGAGCACGCGCAAGGCGCAGGGCATGTTCTTCACGCCCTACGCACTCGCCACGCACATGGTCGACGAGTGCCTCTCTCCCCTGCTCTCGGCGTGCGCCGGGCCGCTCGACGAGCTCTTGAGCCTCCGGGTCCTCGATCCCGCAATGGGCACGGGACGGTTTCTTCTTGCCGCCGCCGAGCGGATTGCGGGCGAGGCCGCGCCCGCGAAGCGGGAGGAGATCGTCGATCTCCGCCGCAAGGTGGTCGCGTCCTGCCTCTTCGGCGTCGACCGCAGCGCCTTTGCGATCGATGCGGCCCTCTGCGTGCTCGGGCTCTATGCCGAACAGGATCTGAGGGGCGGCGGTTTGAACAACCTTCGGGTCGGCGATTCGCTCGTCGGGCCCGACGCGGGCCACGAGTTCGCCGCCGAGGGCGGCTTTCCCGAGAGCTTCTTTGCTGCCGCCGAAGAGGAAGGCGAACGGGAATTCGACGGTTTTGATGTGATCGTGGGCAATCCGCCCTACGTGGCGAGCAAGAACGAGCCCGCCCTGTTCTACGCGCCCTACCTCGGCAAGGCGGGCCAGTCGGACTACTACCTGCTCTTCATACACAAGTATGTGAGACGCAAATATCTCCGGCCCGGGGGGGCGGTGAGTTTTGTGGTGCCCGATCCGATCCTCTGCCGCCACAACGCCGAAAGCGTGCGAATGCGGCTTCTCGAAGAAGTCAATCTCGAGGGACTCATCCACGCCAGGGGGCTTTTTGCCGAACTCGGCGTGGCCAATGTGGTCTTCTTCGCCCGCCGTGCCGACGACGAGAGGCGCGAGAACAAGGAATCGATCCCGCCGATCACGATCGCCCGCCTCGAATCGGCTGTCGAGTGCCGCCGCTATCTGCAAAAAGGGGCCAAGAGCGCGCCGGGATCGGTTCGCGAGATTCCGCGCGAGTTTTTCAGGCGCACGCCGGGCAAGGAGTTCCGCTATCTCCTGTCGGGCGGTGCGGAAAAAGTCGTCGAGCGGCTCGACACCACGCGGCCGCCCCCGTCGGGCCAGGGCGTGGTGGTCCGCTCCCTCGGCTCGATCGCCAAGGCGCGCGGTTCGATCTTTCGCGGCGAGGAGATCGGAAAAGAAAAGATGCGCTCCCTCATGCGCCGAAAGGCGGACGCAGGAGTTCCGGTCCTCCTCGGAGGGGAGAACATCGCCCGTTTCGCGATCAGGGACGACGGCTTTCTCATCCCTTCCGACGCGGTGCGCAAGGATCTCTCCCGCTACCGCCGCCAGAAGATCCTTCTTCAGAAGAGCACGGGCCGCCTTGTGGCCGCCCTCGACGGCAAGGGATTTGTTTTTCCCCAATCGGTCTACGGCATCGTGGTCAACGATTCGCGCATCGGCTACGCTTTTGTCCTGGCGCAGCTCAACTCCCACTTGCTCAACTATTTCCTGCACGTCATGTTCACGGGCTATAAATTAGTCCAGCCCCAGATCGAGATCGAGGACATCAAGCGCCTCCCTGTCATCGTGCCCGAGTTTGCCGAATCGGCCGAGGCGCGCCAGCCGTCGCTCGAGACCGCCAAGGGGCTGTATCGGCAGTTCCTCGAAACGGGCGATCCCGGCTGGGTGCTCGAGTACCTGGAGGAAAGCCTCAAGATCGGATCGTACAAGGGATCGGCCCTGATTCACGACCTGCTCGAGTACCTCGGAACGCGCATGATCGAGGCCGTCACCGAGCCGGACGCCGAGGACGAACGCCAGTCGCTCGAATGGCTCATCGATCTGATGATTTACAGAATTTGCGGGCTCGACGTGGACGAGGTCGAGTTGGTGGAGAACTTTTTCAGCGGCGAGGAGACCGGTTCGGAAGGCCTCGGAGTCGCCCACGACGATCCGGAACGACGGGACCGGGCTCTTTGGAAAAAGGGCGAGGCCCATCTCTATGGAGGAGACGGCACATGCACTTCGTGAAGATGCACGGCGCCGGAAACGACTACGTCTTCGTGAACTGCTTTCTCGAAGAGGTGGCCGATCCGGGCGAACTGTCGCCCTTCATCAGCGATCGCCACAAGGGGGTGGGAGCGGACGGATTGATTCTCCTCCAGCCCTCGGCGCGCGCCGACGCCCGCATGCGGATCTTCAACGCCGACGGGAGCGAGGCCGAGATGTGCGGCAACGGCATCCGCTGCGCGGCAAAACTCCTCCGCGACGAGGGGCTCGTCCACGGCCCGGAGGTGACGATCGAAACCCTGGCCGGAATCAGGCGGGTCTTTCTCGTCCTCGATGGCGCCGACCGCGTCATCGGCGCCGATGTGGAGATGGGCGTTCCCGTGGTGGGGATGGACCCGGCGCGCGAGATGGAGCGCATCGAAGCCAAGGGCCATGTGCTCGAGGGGCTGCGCGTCTCGGTCGGGAATCCTCATTTCGTGATCTTTGTCGATGACGTCCTCGCCTTTCCCGTGCGCGAGGTCGGCCCGCGCATCGAGGGGATGGCGGCCTTTCCCGAGAGATCGAACGTGGAATTCGTCCAGGTCTGCAACGACGGCACCCTGCTCATGCGCGTTTGGGAGCGGGGCTCGGGCGAAACCCTGGCCTGCGGCACGGGCGCCGTCGCCGCGGTGGCTGCCGCCATGACCGCCGAGCGGCTGCCCACGGGAGAGTCGGTGTCGGTGCGGCTCCAGGGCGGCGACCTCGCCGTTCGGTGGGACGGCAGCAGCACGGCGTGGCTCGCCGGCGATGCGGTCGAGGTCTTTCGCGGGGTCTGGCGGCGCGGACAGGAGAACCGAACAGATAGTGACAAGGGAAACCAAGGCGATGAGCGGACATGAAAACAGGCCCCTTTCTGTCCTGAGCACCTCTTTTCTGCTCTCTTTCGTCGGAGTGGCGATCTACCTCTCTGTTCTGCGGGCGGCAGAGGTCTATTTCACGGGAGCGGCGTGGCACGCCGTCGGAGCGGGCGCGTTCTTGGGCGCCGCCCTGGGATGGAGATCGGGCGCCCTGGGTCGAAGCCTGATCCGCTCGACAGTTCTTGCCCTCCTCGCCCTGGGCGCTTTTCTCTTGATGCCCTTCGTCTTTCTCTCGATTGCGCGCAGCGGCCCCGAGCCGGGGGCCGGTCTCTTCTGCGCCATCGCTCTTTGGCCGCTCGTCATTTTTTACCTCCTCGCCCGTTTCGCCACGGTTCGGCGCTTCGAGGGTGACGGCCGCGGCGTCTGGGCGATCGCAGGGGGCTTGCTCGGCGCGGGGGCGGCCAGGCTGCTTTACGATTTTTTTCTCGAGGGGGATCTGTCGGGAGTGACCGTTCTTGTCGCCGGCCTGGCGGGGGTCGGATCCTGGACGCTGATCCGCGGCGCTCATCTCAGCGAAAGCTCGGCGGGAGCTGATCGGCCCGGGCCGGGCGCATTCCCCGGGGGCGCCTTCTTTCTCGGCGCGGCGCTCGGCGCGGTTTATCCGGTGACGCGCAAGGTGCTCTTCCAGATCAGCCCCAACTTTGCCGGAACCGACGTGGCGATCTTCTCGATCGCCCTGGGCGGCGCGCTGCTCGGCGCGCTCTTCGTCCTCGTTCTCGTACCGGGCGGGCGCTGGCGGTTCACCGTCGTTTTACTCGGAACGGTCGCCTTCGGTGCCAGCGTCTGTCTCCTCGACCGGCAGCTCGCCTTTACCCAGGACATCGTCCGGTTTGGCGATTTCAAGCGGTATTTTCACGCGCTGCACGCGCAATACGTTCCATTCATGCGAGAAGAGTTTTTACTCTATCTCGCCTTTCTCAGTATCCCGGCCTTTGCGGCAGGTCTCGCTCTCTGCGCCGTGCGCGGCGCGTGGACGGCTCTTCTCCTTGGAGGGGGCGTCGGTTTTTTTGCCGGAACGGGACTCTTGCCCTGGACCGGCTCGGCGTCGGCGCTGGTGGGCCAGGCGGTCCTTCTTGCCGCGGTGGGGGCCACCCTTTTCGTGCGCGCCGGCCTCTGCCTGGAACGCAAGCACTTTGCCCTCCCCGCCAAAGCGGTCAGCGTTGTGGCCGCGGCGGCGCTGTGGGGTTGCGTGGTGTGGGGCGCGTCGACCTTCGCCCACGGCGATTATCAGGACCTTCCCCTTCAGGGCGAGAAGGATCTTCTCCTTTTCGAAGCGTCGGCCGAGAACGACCTCAGGGTGATCACCGATTTTGCAGATCGGGCAAACGCCCGCCTCGACACGACTTATGCCTACTACAGGGGGCTCGAATGGGTGGCGCGCCTCGTGGCGCGGATGCCGTCGATCGTCGGCCTCGAGGGGGACTGTCTCCTCGCCGGGCCGCTCGCACCGATTCTCGCCCCCCTCGTTGACGAGGCGGCGGGCGAGACCGCGGGCGGCGGGCGGCGATTCAGCACCTTCGAGACCGTTCCCGCCCTGCGCGGCGCGTCGGCGGCGATCGCGGCGCACAACGGCCTGAAGATCGTGGAAGAGAGCGGCAGCGGAGAACCGATCTCCTTCTTCCTCCTCGACGGCCCGCCCCGGTTCGACAACATTCTGCTCCTTCCCCGTTTTCCCAAGGCCGCCGCCGACCGCGGACGGCTGTCGCGGGAGATTTTCGGTCTCGTCCACGATGCGCTCGGCGAGGCGGGGACGGCCTGGCTCTTCGTCGACACCACCGACATCGGCCCCTTTGGCATCGCGGGTGTGGCGGCCGCCTTCGGCGATGTTTTTCCCCAGTCGTCTCTCTGGTTGCTCGAAGACGGGCTCCTTCCCCCCTATCTGCTCTTTATCGGCCTGAAGGGGCGCGACACACTCCCGGGCGGCCCGATGGCGGCCCGGATCGAGACGATGGCGGCGCGCGAGGGGGCGGCCAGGGCGCGCTTTGCCGACTTCGACGACCTCAGTGAGTACTTGATCGCCGATCGAGACGGCATGCAGTGGTTGGCCCGAAAGCGGGGAGGCGCCGCGACGGCCTTTCGCGCGGTGCTGTCCTGCGGGATGACGGGAAAGGCCCCCGGGTGGAGCGCCGTCGACGATTTCGCCAAGCTTATCCCGGGCGCGTCGCTCGAGAACGTGTGCGCCAAGAAGAGCGGCGTCGAGGAGTGGGCGATGCAGGCGCGGCGCTTCCTCCTCGGCGGCCTGTCGATCCACGGCGAGTACACCTTTGCCATCGACGAGAAGAATGATCTCGACTGGGAGCTCTTCCGGGCGGAGGTCGGCCTCTACGCCGAAGCCTTCAGGGCTTTTCCCGAGACGGCGCTCGGCCCCAGGATCGTCGCGGCCCTCATGCCGATGCTCATCGACGCCAACGAGCTCCAGGTCGTGTTCGAGACGATCCAAGATGTGGCCGGCGCCGAGCCGGACGATGTGATGCTCCGCTATTATCTCGCCCTCGCCTCATTCAAACTTCTCGATTTCGAGGAGGCACTCGGCCATTTCGTGGCCCTTGTTGAGAAGGACCCTCTCTTTGTCGACGGCGCGGTCTATGCGGGCCTCACTTCCTATGCGCTCGACAAAAAGGAAGACGCCCTGCGTTATCTCGAACGCGCCCACCAGCTCGACGAGGCGAGAGAGGTCGTCTACAAACCCCTGGCGATCTGTCTCTTCGACAGTGGCCGCAAGGAAGAAGCGGCCTCCTTCTGCCTCAAAGCGCTCGAGATCGCGCCCGACGACGAAGAAATGAAATCGCTCAGAATGCTCATCGAGAACAGAATCATCCTCGACGAAACGGAGGGCGAGAAGGAGGGCGGGGCGCACGAGGGGCACGACCATGATCATGATCACGGCGGGTAGAACATGGGGGCCATGAAAAAAGTCGTCTGGATCGTCAATCCCGTTTCGAGACCGCGCAAGGCGCGGCGCGCAATTCCCGCCGTGGAGGCTGTGTTGCGCGGCGAGGGCTTCGAGGTCGAGACCTGTGTCACCCGCGCCGCGGGCGATCCGGCGAGGATCGTGGCCGACGTGGGCGGCGGGGCGGACGCTTTTCTCGTGGCCGGCGGCGACGGCACGCTCAACGAGGTCCAGGGCGCCCTGCGCGATCGGACCGTCCCGGTGGGTATCATTCCGCTGGGCACGTCCAACGTCCTCGCCCGGGAGGTGGGGATCCCCTTCGATCCGGCCGAGGCGGCGCGCGCCTTTGCCAATGGCCGGGTGCGTTCCTATGACATGGGGCTGCTCGGCGCGACCAAGTTTTTACTCATGGCGAGTTATGGCTTCGACGCCTTTGCCGTCACCCGCGTCTCGCTCGGCGTCAAACGGATTTTGGGGCGGTGTGCCTATTTCGTTTCCGGCGTGGCCAGCATGCCCTTTTACGCACCCGAGCCGATCGAAATCTCTCCCCTCGATTCCGATGGGCCCACTGCTTCGCCCAAGCCGATCAGGGCCTCCTTTGCCCTTTTTTGCAACGCGAAACGCTACGCGGGCGACTATGTGGCCGCGCCCGATGCGGCCATGGACGACGGCCTTCTCGATGTGGTCTGCTGGACCAAGATGGGTCGCCTCGGCGCCATCGCCGGCGTGGCGCGCCTTTTCCTGGGAAAACTCGCCGGGAGCCGTCATACGGAGACCTTCCGCGCGGCGCGCGTCGCCTTCACGAGCAGCCGTCCCGAATATTTTCAGGTCGATGGAGATCCGGCAGACGGAGGGGACGGATCGGTCGCGATCGAAGGGGACGCCTACCGCCTCGTCGTTCCACGGGGCGCATGATTCCCATCATTTCACGCTAACTAGGGGAGAGCTCGCCATCTCCGATCGATCGGCGTACTTTTCGGGCGACCATTTCAGAAGGAGCGAAACAAGATGCTTCGATCAAGGTTTTTCTGATTGATCGATTGTTTTTCAAAGGAGACAAACCATGAATCGCAAAACCATTTTGATGATCTTCGCTCTCTTTGTCGCTTTTGCCATGCCCGCGGCCCTCTGTCAGGACCAGGAGAAATCAAAAAAGCAGAAAGAGGCCAGAAAAGGCAAGCGGCCCGCCCTGGTGGCGCCCGAAAAACAGAAGCCCGCCGCCGCCCAGCCCGCCGCCGCCCAGCGCGCGGCTGCCAAGAGACTGGCGGAACGCCTCGCTCGCCAGGCCAAGGCCCTCAAGGCTCTGACGGCAGAGGTCAAAAAACTCAAGGCCGAGCTCGCCACGATGAAAAAGGCTGTCGCGCGCCGTCCGCAAGCAGAGACGCGCCGCGTCCAGAAATCCAGGACAAACGTCGGTAAGTCTAATCCCCAGAGGAAGATGAGACGCAAAGCGCCCTCGGATGAGGATCGAGTTTCCAGAAAAGACTCAGGCCGAAAAACCGGGCGTGCCGCCCGGGACAGTAAGGACCGAAGGGGACTGAAGGCGCGGAAAGCGATCGGCGAGAGGCTTCGTGCCGCCCCGCCCGCCCGCGCCCAGGGGCAGCAGGCCGACCGCGCGGAACGCGCCGCGCGGCTCCAGAAACGTCTGCGAGAGAGGGCGATCGACCGAAGGCGTTGATCGTCGACTTGCGAGAGTAAGAACCGCACACACAGGCCGCTGCCATTGCAGCGGCCTTTTTTGTTTGAATCCCTTCTGTTGCCCTGTGTCGCCCGAGGAAAGGGCGATATTTTTTTGTCACAAACCATTTTTAAAAATAGGGTTATGAAGGCCTGGCAGCGGTCTGATTGGACTTGTGAAAGGTTGTGAGATATACTTATGTTGATATTTCAGATATCACCAAGCGGTTGGAATTCATCGAAAGACATTTGGGGAGCCTGCACCATGCAGAGGGGAAAATTCTTTACCACGCTCTTGGTTTTCATCACACTCCTGGGATTCGTCGGGTTCACAACGTCCTCCTTCGGAGCCACGATTTACGTACCCGGCGACTACTCAACGATTCAGGACGCCCTAAACGCCGCCGTGAATCATGACACAATCGTCGTTGCCGCAGGAACTTATAGGGAAAATATTACCTTTTCCGGAAAAGCGGTCGCCCTCCGTGGCGCCGCCGGTGCGGCGCTCACCATCATCGACGGAGCCCAAAACGGCTCGGTGGTCACCTTTGACAGCAGCGAGGGCGCCGACACCGTTCTCGACGGCTTTACCATCACCAACGGAAGGGGGGCCGACGGCGGAGGAATTTACTGCCACTTTGCGTCTCCCACGATCACTAACGTTACGATCGCGAACAACGACGCCGACTCGGGCAAGGGGGGCGGTCTCTTCTTGAAGCACTCGGGTGCGCTCGTCGAGGGGTGCGAGATCTCTTCCAACACCGCGATCTTTGGCGGCGGCGGAATCTGCTGCAACAGGTCGACGGCGACTTTTCGAAATAATCGCGTCCATGGAAATTCGTGCGGAAACAGTTCGGGCGGAGGTTTCTACTTTTATTATTCCAACGATGTGATCGAAAATAATGTGATTGATGAAAACACGGCCGGTTACAGCGGCGGCGGGATCTACGCGACCTTTTCCGACCCTTCGGTCACCGGCAACAGGATCGAAAAAAACGACGCCTCTTTCGGCGGCGGGATGTCGTGCGAAGATTCGTCTCCCACGATTATACAAAACACAATCAGGGAGAACACGGCTTCTGTGGGCGGCGGTGTCGATTGTTACGACTCTTCTCCCGTGATCGATAACAACATCATCGCACGCAACTCGGCCGGAGGGAGCGCGGGGATCTACTGCGGCGGCTCTTCGGCCGCTTTGATCACAAGAAACGTGATCAAAGAAAACATCGCCACGGCGAGCGGCGGCGGAATCAACTGCGGATCCAATACTGTGATCGCAAGCAATATGATCTACAGGAACGAGGCGGGAAACGTCGGCGGCGGCGTCTACTGCCACTCGGGAAGCCCGTCGATCGTGAGCAACACGATCACGGAAAACAGGGCGGACGTGAGCGGCGGCGGGATCGGCTGCTGGAACGCGGCGGCGTCGGTGACAAACACGATCGTCTGGAACAATGCGGCCGGCGACAGCGCCGAGATCCATGTGGGTAACGCAACATATCCTTCATCGCTCCAGATCGACCACTCCGACGTGATGGGCGGCCAGGCGTCGATCGTGGTCGAGCCGTCGTGCACGCTCGATTGGGGCCCGGGAATGATCGAGGCCGAACCCGGTTTCGCCCACCCCGCGGCTGATGATTATCATCTTAAATTCAACTCTCCCTGCATCGACAGCGGCGACAGTGTGGCCCAGAATATTCCCGCCGACGACTTCGAGGGAGATCGGCGCAGCTTTCTCGACAGCGCAGACATCGGCGCCGACGAGTTTTACTTTCACCTCTACTGCGTGGGAGAGGTGATCCCGGGGCGGACGGCGGCCATCAGGGTCGTGGGCGGCCCCAACATGCCGGTGATCGTCGCCCTTGGCTCGGGCGTTCAGTCGCCGCCTCTCCAGACAGCCTATGGAGAGTTCCACCTCGTGTTGCCCGTTCTCAAGTCGTTCCGCGGCCGGATACCGGCCGACGGCATCTTGACGCTCGACGCGCCCGTGCCGACGGCGTGGACGAGCGGCGATTCCCATCCTCTCCAGGCCCTGGTCGGCGGAAAGGGTTGGCCTTACACCACGTTGACCAACGTGATGCACCTCGCCGTCGATTGATTCACCGGAGGCAGTGGAAATCTCCCCGAGGGGGAGGGTAAGATGGCGCGGGCCCGGTCCCTTTCGACCGGGTCCGCGTCGTAATCCGAACCTGGAGGAGGAGACCCAATGACATCGCTCTTCGAGAAGACGGCGATCAAGTCGCTCATCATGCCGAACCGCTTCATCCGGTCGGCCACGTGGATGTCGATGGCGGCCGAAGACGGCTCGTGCACGCCGCGCCTCGTGGAAACGATGGAAAACCTCGCCGCAGGCGGGATCGGGCTGATCATCGCCGGTTTCTCCTTCGTCTCCCCCGAGGGAAAGGGCCCCATCGGTATGGCCGGCATGCAGAGCAACCATGTGGCGGCCGGCTACCGGGGGCTCGTCGACAGGGTGCACGCCCACGGGACTCCCATCGCCGCACAGCTTGCCCACTGCGGCATCCAGAGCAAACCGCTCGGCGGCGAGGGCGAGGTGCTCGGCCCGTCCGACATCGCCGGCGCCGACGGCCGCCTCAAGGCGCGCCGCCTCGAGACCTTCGAGATCGACCGGATCGTGGAGGATTTTGCGGCCGCGGCGGTCCGGGCCAGGGAGGCGGGCTTCGACGCCGTGCAACTCCATTTCGCCCACGGCTACCTGGGCAGCCAGTTCCTCAGTCCTTACTACAACAAAAGGGACGACGAGTACGGCGGCTCGATCGAGAAGCGGATCCGTTTTCTCATCGAGGTTTTTCGCGCAACGCGCGGCGCGGTGGGCGACGCCTACCCGCTCCTGGCCAAGCTCAACGTTGAAGACTTTCTCGAGGGGGGCCTGACAGCCGACGAGGGGGTCTATGCCGCCACCCAGATCGCCGCCGCCGGCATCGACATGATCGAAGTCTCGGGCGGATCGGGCGATTCGGGCCGGCTCGGCCCGGCCAGGGCGGTCAAAGAGCCCGACGACGAGGGATATTTCCGCCGCAACGCGCTGGCCGTCAAGCGGGCGGTCCCGATTCCGGTCGCCATCGTGGGCGGAATCCGCCGGCTCGAACATGCACGCAGTCTCGTCGAGGATGACGGCCTCGATTATGTCTCCCTTTCGCGCCCCCTGATCAGGGAGCCGGCCCTCGTCAACAGGTGGCGCGAGGGCGACCTCTCCCCCGCGGACTGCACCTCCTGTTCGCGCTGTTTTCGGTCGATGCTCAAGGGCCGGGGAATTTTTTGCGCTCAAGCCGAATCAGAAGCTAAATAAGTTCAACCCTTTATTTCTTAATAGATTAGAGCCCTTCCGCTCCGCACCCTCGCAGGGGGTTATCGAGAAACGTTCTTAACTGCCTGAGGAAAATCACCCTATGTCGTGTGGGGTCGATAATATGCTTGTTTTTTTATCAACTCTTGCTTTAATTAATATCTATTGAAATAAGCCAATTCGCCGAAAAAACCGAGCTTTGATGAACGTTCTCGATTAACGAGTTTCGATTTTATCCTGTTGCGTTGATGAATATTAGTTTCCCCGTCCCCGATTCTCTTTCCCGATAAGGAGGTACGTATGCGTTGCATCACTGCCAGAGTACTTTTCCCCCTCGCCTTACTCCTTGTTCTCACACCAGTGGTCATGGCGGAAAATTTTACGGGTCAGCAGACCTTTTCCGCTTCAGACCTGACGATCACCCAGAAGGCCGGAATGGACGTCATCGAGCTCCAGGGCGGTACAACCCTGATGGTTCCCGGCTGCCCGGCGCTCCCCACCACGCAGATCAACGTGGCCCTTCCCGACGGCGCCGACGTGATCAGCACCAGATTGATCAGCGCTGATTTCGAGGAACTCGACGGCACCTACGATGTGATTCCCGCCACTCGTCCGCGCCGCATCGGCAACCCGAGCCAGGGTTTCCCCTTTGTCAAGGATCAGAACGTTTACAGTACGGACGCCGCCTTCCCCGGGGTCTGGTTCGAGCAGAAAGACGAATGGGACCTGGTCGGACAGCAGTTCGTGACGATCGATCTCTATCCCGTGCAGTACAACCCCACGACGGGCAAGATTTTTGTGGCGACCAGCATCTCCTACGAGGTGGATTACGCCGTCGATTCGTCATTCGAGCGCCGGACTTATAATTTCAGCGAGAGGGTTCGGGCCCACTACATGAACCGCCTCACCAACCTGGCCGTCAATCCCGACGCCCTCACCCTTCCCCAGTTCGCGGGCTCGGGCAGCCGCGCGCTGCCGGCGGGCGACTTCGAGTACGTGATCATCACGACCTCGAGTTATGAAAACTCCTGGGGGAGCCTCGTCGACCATTACACCAAGTGCGGTATCCCCGTCGAGGTGGTGAACACAACGTGGATCGACGCCAACTACACGAGCAGCGGTGCCACGGCGATCCGCGCCTTCGTGAACGACGCCCACGGCACGTGGGGATCGGTCTACTTCCTCATGGGCGGCGACACGAGCAAGGTGTCCGCCCACTCGAGAAACCTCCTCGGCGATAGCATTCCCAACGACACCTATTATGCCGACTATGATAACGACTGGCGTATCGAGGTCTACCTCGGCCGCGCGTCGGTCGACACGACGACGGAGATCAACAACTTTTTGAACAAGACCCTCGACTACCTCCAGTCTCCGCCCAGCGGTTTCGGCGAAGAGGTTTTCGGCATGGGATTCGACCTCGACTCCTACACCGACGGCGAGGACACGATCAAGGTTGCCGACAACTACTATCCTTCCTGGGCGACCAAGTCTCAGGAATTCGACAGCGAGGGCGGCGGCCACGAAAGCGATGTCAAGGGTTACATCAACTCCGGACAGGGCGTGGTGCTCCATACCGATCACTGCTACCACGACACGATCGGCATCGGTTCCTACAATCACGGAACCGGCCTGAGCAAGACCGAGGTCTCGGCGTTTTACAACGGCGGCCGCCAGGGCGTGTTCTATACCCTCGGCTGCTGGCCGGGCGCCTTCGACTACAACGACTGCATCGGCGAAAAGATGGCCCAGAACACGGGCGGCGGCTGCGCGGCGTTTGTGGGCAACACCCGCTATGGCTGGTACTTCCAGGGAAGCCACAACACCCTCTCCGCCTACAACCTGATCAGGTTCTCCGAGGCGCTCTACCAGGACGGCTCGGAGCGCGTGGGCGAGGCCAATGGCGACCACAAGGGTTATGACAGCCCCGATGACGATTATGAGAGGTATATCTTCACCGAGCTCAACGTGACCGGCGACCCGGCCCTGCACGTCTGGACCGATGTTCCCGGGAATTTCACCTGCAACTACGACACATCGATCACCGCCGGCTCCCAGAGCTACACGGTCAACGTGAAGGAAGGTTCGTCGAACTACATCGGCGCCCTGGTCTGCGTCTGGAAGGAAGACGAGGTCTATGCAAGAACGACGACCAATTATTCCGGAAATGCGACCTTCACCATCCTGCCCGTGACCAACGGAAACATGTACGTCACGGTCAGCGACCAGAACATGAATGTTTTCGAAGGGCTGTGCGTCGTCAGCGGCGGCGGCCAGCAGGATCTCACCATCGACCTGAGTCTCGACAAGTCGACCTATCCCTGGTTCAGCACGATCTACTACACTCTCGTGGCAGAGAACCAGACCGGATCGACTCAGAACACCAAGGTCTGGTGCAACGTGACCCTGCCGAGCGGCAACATCTATCCCGGCTCCGGCTATCTCTACCACGGCCCTTGGTCGGTGACGCTCAATGCGTACCAGACCAGGAACGCCACACTGTCGCAGAACGTCGGTACGGCCCCTCCCGGCTCGTACACGTTCAACGCCTATATCGGTCCCGAGCCCGGCATCGAGGATTCCGATCACGTTCCTTTCAGCATAACCTACTAAACGATTGATCACGCGCCGGCCCGGCGCAGCACTCGTGCTTCGGGCCGGCGCGTTTCTAGAACCCCCTCCAAGAATCCGCTCAGCGATCTCTCACAGAAAGGTGGTTAATCATGCGGTCAGTTCGTGCCTGTCTTCCTGTGTGCATTCTTTTTTTTCTCATTTTGGTTTCGCCCCTTTGGGCGGACGAAATCTCGGGAAGCTTGAGCTTTGCGCCGTCCGATCTCGTGATCGAACGACAGGCGGGCTTTGATGTGATCGAGATGACCGGGACCGATTCACTGGCCGAGGTCGGCTGTCCGCTTCTTCCCTGCCGGAGCATCAACGTGGCCCTTCCCCGTGGAGCCACGATCCGGTCGGTGACGGTGACCGGCGCCGATTATGTGGTTATCGACGGGACCCACGATCTGATGCCCGGCACGAGGCCGCGGCGTATCGGCAATCGGGCGCAGGGCGATTGTTTTATCAAGGATCCGGCCGTTTATGCCGCCGACCGCAATTACCCCGGCAGCGAAATAGAAATTGTGAGCGAATGGGAGCTCGTGGGACAGCGATTCGCCACCTTGCGTCTTTTTCCCGTGCAATACAATCCCGTGAACGGACAGATCCGCCTGGCAACGAGCATGACCTGGGCGGTGACCTTTGATCACGATCAGGGCGCGGAGAGAAAAACCTACAATTTCAGCGAAAAGGTCCGTGATCATTACCTGACACGGCTGAGGCAGCTCGCGGCCAATCCCGACGCGGTCACCCTTCCCCTGGGTGCGGGCGGGGGGAGCCGCGCTCTTCTTCCGGGCGACTACGAGTACGTGGTGATCACTCCCTGGTCGCTCTATCACGCTTTCGACGAGCTCGTCGAATATTACACCAAAATCGGGATTCCGGCGATCGTCGTGCCCACGGAGCACATATTCTTCAACTATTCGGGAACGTCCTATCCGGATATGATCCGAAGTTTTGTGATCGACGCTCATGCCACGTGGGGGACGGTCTACGTCCTCCTTGGAGGCGACACGCTGCAGGTCGATACGGCGAGTTCCACATTTTCCGGGGTCGGCACGGTGCCCAACGACACCTATTACGGCGATTACAACGGTGATTTTATCGTCGACGTTTACGTGGGCCGCGCGGCGGTTCGGAGTTCGGCCGAAGCGGATCTCTTCGTCTCGAAAACACTCAACTACATGGTCAACCCGCCCGCCGGTTTCGGCGGCGAAGTTTTTCAGATGGGCTTCGATCTCGACAACCAGACCGACGGCGAAGATCTGATGGTCGACATCTACAACAATTACCTTCCGTCGTGGGCGTCATACGATCGCGAATACGACAGCGAAAGCGGCGGCCACAAGGGCGACGTGATCGATTACATGAACAGCGGCCACGGCGTGACCAACCACTGCGATCACTGCAACTCGAGCATTCTCGGCGTGGGCACACACCATCACGGAACCAGTTTGAGCCATACCGACGCGGTTTCCTTTCAGAATGGATCACGGGCCGGAATTTTTTACACCCTGGGATGTTTACCCGGCGCTTTCGATTACCATTCGTGTTGGGGCGAGGGCCTGGTCAACAATCCCGCCGGCGGGGCGGTCGCCTTTATCGGCAATACCCGTTACGGATGGTACAACCCCGGCACGATGGATACCTATTCGGCCAAGTACGACAAGAAGTTTTTCGAGGCGCTCTGGAGCCAGGGCCATTACAGGGTTGGCGTGACGCTCGCCGCGTCGAAGAACAATTTTTACCCGACCGATAATTATCTGAAATACATCTTCATGGAGCTCAATGTGCTCGGCGATCCGGCCATGCCGGTCTGGACCGACGAGCCCGGCTCCCTGGCCTGCTCCTTCGACTCGACGATCACGACGGGACCGCAGTCGTACACGGTCAACGTCAAACAGAACGGCGCCAACTACAGCGGCGCGTCGGTCTGCCTCTGGAAGGGCGACGAGGTCTACATGAGCGCCACCACCAACAGTTCGGGCGACGCCGATTTCAACATCGATCCCACCGACGACGGCACCATGTACGTCACCGCCTCCGACGAGAACGCCATACCCTTTCTCGGATCCTGTGCGGTGACGGGTGGATGCACGCTCGATCTTTCGATCACATGCGATCTCGACAGCGATCACTACCAGTCGGGCGACACGCTCCACTACGATCTCGAGGTGACGAACAACACCGGTTCCACGACGAGCACCGCCGTGTGGGCGACGATCACCCTGCCGTCGGGCGCGGTCTACCCGCCGTCGGGAGGCCTCTCTCACGGCCCGTGGCAGATCAGCCTCGCGGCCTACGAAACCAAATCAGGCAGTCTGTTTCAGAAGATACCCAGGACGGCGCCCCTCGGACTTTACGAGTTCAACTGTTTCGTGGGCGACGATCCGGGGGCGGTGGTCGACGAAATGCACGAGAAGTTCCTCGTGACGATCTGGTAGGGCCCGCGGCGGTTCGGCTCCGATCCTCGACTCGGAGCGCGACGACCGTAAAAACCGCAGGCGGTCAGGTGTAAGTTGCCATTCAGGGCAATGTTATGGAAAGGGCTCGCTGCCGCCGATCAAAGCGGTTTAAAAGATTGTCCGAAGAGCGGAATTATGGTCTAATTCTTATATGTAGAACGGTTTGCGAAAACCGAAGCCTGCAAATCACAAAGCCGAAGAGATGTCTCGCAGAGAACGAATAGACGGAAAACCTTGAAAGGAGGTTCTTCATGCGGTTCATGAGACGATGTTTCGTGGCCTTATTTCTGCTTCTTGTGGCCCTGTCGCCCGCCTGGGCAGACAACTACCAGGGCGTGGAACGGTTTTCTCCTGACCAATTGAAATTCAGCCGGACTGCGGGCTTCGATGTGATCGAACTCGACGGCGGCTCCTTTCTCACGACGGTGGGAAGCCCCCATGTGCCGTGCAAGATCATCGACGTGGCCCTTCCCGACGGCGCCACGGTAACGGGCGCCACCCTTCTCGACGCCACCTACACCGACGTGGAGGGGCGATACGACCTGATGCCGTCGGTGCGCGCGCGCAAGATCACAAATCCTTCCCAGGGAAATCCCTTCATCAAGGATGAGCGGATCTACTCCCGGGATGGCGATTTTCCCGGCGGGGGCGTGGAAATCGTGCGCCAGTGGAGCATGGTGGGCCAGCAGTTCGTGACGCTGCGCGTCTTTCCCGTCCAGTACAACCCGGTGTCGGGACGGGCGCTTCTTGCCACGTCGATCTCCTACGAGGTGCGCTTTGACATCGATCCCAATTTCACGCGGAAAACCTATAACCTCAGCGACACGGTACGCGCCAAGACGGAGCGCAGGCTGAAACGGAGAGCGGTCAACGGCGACGCCGTGGCGATTCCGGCCTACAACGGCATGGGAAGCCGCGCGCTGCCCCAGGGCGACTTCGAATACGTGATCATCACCACGACGAGCTACGAG
>Ga0180429_10000783_pt1 | contig 27728 bp, 32 predicted proteins | sample SS_ome_FD_132428 | JGI IMG/M metagenome (GOLD analysis project Ga0180429, IMG submission 132428) | Hypersaline lake sediment archaeal communities from the Salton Sea, California, USA - SS_1_S_1 metaG | ecosystem: Environmental > Aquatic > Non-marine Saline and Alkaline > Hypersaline > Sediment ...
GGACCATAAAGTCCATAACCGACAGGGGGAAGGACAGGGAATTTACGGTTAAGACAGAGGTGCTTGCCAGCTCCATAAATAAAGGTGATTCCATATCGGTAAATGGCGTGTGCCTGACGGTAAGGGACATGGACCGGGAAAGTTTTTCCTGCGATGTCTCCTCAAATACGCTTAAATACTCTAACCTGGGCCTTCTCCAGCAGGGAGATGCCGTAAACCTGGAAGATTCACTCTCGCTGGACAGCAGGATGGGCGGGCATTTTGTCAGCGGGCATGTAGATGCAGTCGCAGCCATAACCGGTATCCACAAGGCCGGCAGGTCATATGAGCTGGTCTTTGGCCTGGAAAAAAGCATTGCCCCGTTTATTGCCCCCAGGGGGTCTGTTGCGCTGGACGGTATAAGCCTTACCGTGACCGGAGTATCGGGGGATAGTTTCAGGACAGTAATAATACCCCATACCTATGAGAACACTACCCTGGGCGCCAAAGCCGTGGGCGGTACCGTCAATGTAGAGGTAGATATGCTGGCAAGATATGTAGTGAATTACCTGTCCCGCCAGGAACAGGAAAAAAATATGGAAGAAAAAGACAGTATACTTAAGGAAAAATTGGAGAGAAATGGCTTCATACAATAAAGACAAAGGTTTTTTTTCCAGCATTGAAGATGCGCTGGAAGAAATAAGTAAGGGAAATATAATAATAATCGTAGACGACAGGGCCCGCAACAATGAAGGGGTCTTCTTCCAGGCTGCAGAAAAGGTTGATGCTGCCTCCGTGAACTTCTTTATAACCCATGCCAGGGGGATGATGTTTCTGCCCTGCAAAGGCAAAAGGCTGGACGAGCTTAAAATACCCATGATAAGCAGCGATAATAATCCTGTTTCCAGTCTGGGAGCCCTGGCGGTCTCCATAGATGCCCGGTCCATAAGCGGCACCGGCATTTCTGCCGGGGACAGGGCCCTTACTGTAAAGACTTTTATAGACCCTTCTACAGGGCCTGAAGATATTACCATACCGGGCCATATATTTCCCTTGAGGGCTGCTGACGGCGGAGTCCTGGAGCGTGCCGGGCATACCGAAGCAGCCGTAGACATGGCAGTGATAAGCGGGCTTTATCCTGCCGGCATAATAAGCGAGGTAATAAGGGATGACGGTGAAGTGGCGCTGCTCCCGGACCTTATAAATATTTCCAAAGGCCGCGGCCTGAGGATAATCACAATAGAAGAGCTTATAAAGTACAGGAAGAAAAAGGAAAAACTCATAGAAAAGGTGGCCGAGATAACGCTTCCCACCAGGTGGGGTGACTTCAGGGCGGTCACCTACAGGTCTACCATCAGCCCAGAGACCCATATCGCCTTTGTAAAGGGGGATATCATGAATAAGAAGGACGTACTGGTAAGGGTGCATTCCCAGTGCCTTACCGGGGATACTTTCGGATCTATGAGGTGTGACTGCGGCGGCCAGCTGGACAGCGCTTTTAAGATGATAAATGCCGAAGGCATGGGGGTGCTTTTGTATATGGCCCAGGAAGGCAGGGGAATAGGCCTGTGCAATAAGATGAGAGCTTATGAACTACAGGAAAAAGGCATGGATACGGTGGAGGCAAACCTGCACCTGGGCTTCGAAGCAGACCTCCGGGATTACGGCATAGGGGCCCAGATACTTTCCGACCTGGGTCTTTCCACCATAAAGCTTATGACTAATAACCCCAAGAAGATAGTCGGACTTGAAGGCTATGGACTCAGGATAAAGGAAAGGGTGCCCATAAAGATAGCTCCCAATAAGGATAATAAGAGATATCTTAAAACCAAGAAGGAAAAACTTGATCATATGCTGGATTGATTACCGGTCAATATTTTATTAATAGAAAGGATAGAAGATGAAGACCTATGAAGGAAAACTGGATGCATCGAAACTGAGGATAGGGATAGTTGCTGGCAGGTTCAATGACTTTATAACATCCAGGCTGCTGGATGGAGCCATGGACTGCCTGAAAAGGCATGGCTGCCCTGAGGATAATGTGGAGACCGCCTGGGTCCCAGGAGCATTTGAGATCCCTATGGCGCTCAAAGTAATGGCAGAGACAAAAAAATATGATGCCCTCATCTGCCTGGGGTCAGTGATAAAAGGCGATACATCCCATAACCAGTATATATCCAATGAATCAATAAAGGGGGCAGCAAAAATAAGCCTGGACCTTAATATCCCGGTATCTTTTGGCGTCATCACTCCCGATAGCCTGGAGCAGGCCATAGACCGCGCCGGCGCCAGGAAGGGCAATAAGGGCTGGGAAGCTGCCCTGGGAGCCATAGAGATGGCCAACCTTTTTAAAGAAATAGGATCGTAATCGATTATTCAGGGTGTAAGTCTTTCTATATCTTCCAGTCTGTCATAATGTGTGTCATATGAATAGATCTGCGAAGCATTATGTGCTTTTATATAAGCATGGTTATATGAGTCAATATAATCTATATTGGAATTCCTATAAGTATTGACAGCATTTTTTATGATGTTTTTGTTTGCTACCCTGATATTGGGAGTATTGAGTATCAGCTCTATGTTTTCACACACCTCATTCTTTTCCCATTCATAATATTTTTCCAGGACCCATACAATCTCTGCAATGACCATACTGTTTGTAAAACAAGTGATCTCGCCATCAATCAATCTCTTAAATAATCTTTCTACACTCAGGGCCTTATCTTCATCTTCCTGTTCAAAATATCTAATAAATACGTTTGTATCCAGGAAGATCATTCAAACTCCTTTATGTTTCTTCCGGCAATGTCTTTCTCCATAGCCTGGCGGCTTTTGTGGATGTCGTATTTTTTACCGGTCTTTTTCTTGTGTGCATCCAGCAAAGTCCCTTTTTTGACAGTGAAAATAACCCTGTTTTCCCTTATAGTGAATTCTCCGATATCATTCGGCCTTATTCCCATTCTATCCCTTATCTCTTTCGGGATCGTTACCTGACCCTTCTGTGTAATCCTGGACATATTCTGTCACCTTATTATCATCATAATCAATTATTTGTATTATTATAATAATTATATTACTTTATTTCAAGTAATACCTTATTATTGATATTACTTTAACTAGTCGACATGCCTTTACCTGTATCATTGGCAAATAATAAGAAATTATTGGCTGACCGGGAGCCTGTCCGGTAACCAGGATCAGGCCTGCACACTGATATTCTTGACCTTAAGGAAGAAGTGATACAGGATATAGGGCATGCTCCGGGATATATCCGCCGGAAGCTGATACCGAAAAAAACAATCCAATAAGGATTGTTTTTTATCGTTCCGTTTCACCGGTTCAAAATAACCGCTATGATGTTATTATTGTCCTGCTGCTCCTGGCTTCTATATCAATGTTTAAAGATGTGCATTGTCATCTTAGAAATATCATAACTGCTATGCCGGCAATTGCTATCAGTATGCCTATGATAAGGGCCGCCCTGGCATTTTTGACATTGGACTGTACTATATCTTCTTCGCTCCTGACTGATGCTATAAAAGGCTTGTCCTTTTCACCGGGCTTTCCCATCTGTATCCTGTTGCCTTCAAGCCAGGCTTCACCCAGAAGGTAAAGCTGCTGGCCCAGGGGTATGGTCTTTTCCAGCATCCTGAACCCCAGTGTCCTTGAGCCCATATTGCTGAACCTGATACCGCTGAAAAAATCATATTTTTTCATATTATTTACCGGTTCAAACCTGTCCAGGGTCTTGAGCGTCTCCAGCTTCAGTCCCGACTGGTTGACATCCAGGTATACCTTGCCGCCGTTCTGCCTGTCATTTATGGTTATGGGGTTTGAGCTCTTCTGGCTGGCCATCTCCGACTCTTTCTTGACTACCTGCCTGTGAGTCCGTCCTTTGTCGTCCCTGTATGTATGCACCTCTTCATAGACCTGGTAAAGATATGACTGGTAATAGGTTACGTCCTTTTTGGAATAGGGCGTTTCTTCAGGATCATCCGAACCTGCGCTTCCTTTTATTTCCACATAATGCCGGTATCCGTGAAGTCCTTCCTTTTCATTATGCTCCAGCAGCTCCTTCAGCTCCCCTATGGGGGTTGTCTGCATGAATCTTATCTCGATATTGCGCGATTGTATTTTCCTGGGGACAAAAAAACTGAGTGCCGCACCTCCCAGTACAAGTACAGCACCGATGATATATGGTAACATATGATGCTTCTTTCCCTATTATTTGCCCAATTCCTTTTTGAGGCGCGCCAGCTCGTCATCAAGGGCTTTCTTATCCTCAAGCTTTTCAAACGGGTCTTCCTCTGATCCTTCCAGCCCCGAGATATCATAAGCGGCGTCTGCCTGCGCTTCCTTCTCGGCTACTTTTCTTTCCATCTTGTCCATTTTGGCAAACATCCCTGAGCTGTCCAGGTCCCCTACAGCGGTGGAAACTGCTTTCCTGGCATCAGCCACTTTATCCCGGGCTATTATCATAGACTGCCTGGTGCGGGCCTCTACCAGTTTTTCCTTAAGAATGTCCACCTGCCCCCTGAGAACGCTAAGCTGGCTGGAGATGCCTTCGTGGATCTCCTCATACTGCTTCACGTCTTCATCTGCCTCCAGCTTCTTTGCCAGGGCTTTTTTGGCCAGTTCCTCGTCTCCGGCTTCCAGGGCATCCTTGGCCCTTTTCTCCCACATCTGTGATTCTTCCCTGGATGCATTAAGCTGTTTTTCCATCTGCCTCTCGCTGGCCATGACCGTTCCCAGTCCCTGCACAGCACTCTGAAGCTGTTCCTCCATATCGATTATTATCTGTTTTACCATCTTTTCCGGGTCTTCGGCCCTGTCGATAAGGTCATTGATATTAGCCTTTAAGAGATCTGCCAGCCTGGAAAATATCTTCATGATGTCCTCCTCTTTCTAACTGTTTTCTTGAAAAATTGCCGCCCCGGGGAGATGACTGCCCTGAGACCATTGTTTAAAATATTTTATTATATATATAAGCCCAATACAATATTTTTATAGGCCGCCGGCCTATTTGTATACCAGCCTTCCTTCTATTTTCCTGGATATGTTCTGGTTATTGCGCAGGAACTCTTCCAGCACTTCCTGGGCTGATGTGGATATGACTTTATGATGCCCGCTTTTCAGCAGTTCTTCATTGGTTGTTCCCAGGTAATCTTTGGAATTATTGAAGTGGTATCCCTGCAGGGTGACGGTATAAAGCCTGCTGTCATCCACCGGTTCGCCATTTACTGATATGCTCTCCAGGCGGGAATCCCTGTCATCGTATACCGCTCTCAATGACCCGTTTATCTGATAGCACTCGCCCTCCCCGTCCCGGTTGCCGGGCCTCATTATATGGCTGAATATCTGCTTTAATATTTTCCCGGCTACGGTATATCTGTTAAGGAAATCATCATAGGGAAAACAGGCCCTGAAATCCTTCAAAGTCACCAGCGGCCCCATTTCCTTTACCCTTATGGAGCCGCTTCCTACAAGTGCAATATCAGACTGGGCTGATGCTGCAAATGCATCCGCCACCAGATCTCCCAGGGTAGTCTCTTCTTCCCTTAGGGGGTGGGTAAGTTTCTTTGCCAGCTTACATATTATGGTGCTGTACTTCCTGTCTACGGCATCCCTGAAGGAATCTATATATTCCTGCAGTTTCCCGTCCGGTTCTGCCAGGCTGCTGTTTATGGGGATAAGCTCCCATTTATATTCCACTATGCTGTTTGTGTCGTCATCCACTACAATATCAAATCTTCCTACCTGGTCGGAACCCACGCCTGCCTGGGCTATAAGGATATCGTTAACTTTCTCAGGTGTTTCCAGTATGGTATGGGAATGGCCACCTATGATAAGGTCCACGCCCCACTCCGGCTTGAGCATCTTTGCCAGCTCCATATCAGATTCAAAACCGATATGGGTAAGCAGGACGGTAAGGTCTATATCGTCATTCTTATAGGCATTGGCTATCTTGCCCACTTCGGCACTGGCCTCCTCCAGGGATATAAAGCTCCCGATAAGCTCGTCCTGTTTTATAGATGCCAGGACCTTGTCGGTTATGATACCGGTAAAAAGGATATCAAATCCTGCCTTGTTCAATATTATATAGGGAAGCATAAGCCTTTTATTGTATTTCTTGATATAAAGGTTTGCGTTTACCATGGGAAAATTGGCTATCTTTTCCAAAAAAAGCAGATGGGGCAGGCCGTAATCCAGCTCATGGTTTCCCAGTGATACCACATCCGGGGCCAGGTAATTCATTATCTCTATGGTAGAGACCCCTCTGTATTCCAGGTCTATAAGGGACCCCTGCACCATATCCCCCGAGATTATATAAAGGACATTTTCCTCTTCCTCCCTTACCCTGTTTATATATCCGGAAAGCAGGGAGAGTCCGCCGATAAGGTCCCCTTTGCCCTCTTTTACTTCTGCCAGGAAATCCCCATGTATGTCATTTGAATGAAGTATGGTGAATTTCTTAGTATTCATCTTCCCTCCCTGACGGGTCAATGTTTAAAACAAGTTTAACCTCTGCCGGATCATTATATGGTATAATCCTTAAAAAGGATTTTACCACAATAAGGGGTGAAAAGGATGAAAATAAATATCATATATGAATCAAGATTCGGTAATGGCAGGAAGATGCTGGATGAGCTGGCACAGCTTCTTAAAGACAGGGGCCAGGAAGTGGTGCTTTTCAGGTTTACGGAAACCGATCCCGGAAGCATCCCTGAAGCAGACCTTTATTTATTCCATTCGCCCACCCGGCAGTTTATGCTGCCCCTGGGGGTAAGGTCATTTGTAAGAAGGTTTACTCCTCCTGCAGAAAAGACAGGATATGCCCTTTCCACCACCTATATGGACCCGCGCACCATCGCCCTTAAAAAGATGGATGCCTATCTGAAGAAAAAGAATATGGTAAAGGTAACCGGAGATCTAAGGATAGAGTCCCTGGGTCTTCAGGGTCCGCTGGAAGAATACGGAGAAAAAATAAGGGATTTTGCCGACCGGCTGTTAAGGCAATAGAGCTGTAGCCGGGACCGGGGTATTTATGAGATATAAAAAAAATTGGAAGTGGCTATGTCCCCATAATCACTTCCAATTTAATATCCCTATTAAATACTGTATTTAATAGTCCTGGCAGTCATTAGACTGTCATCACATCAGCTCTCCGGCCAGGTCCACTGCAGAAGACGCATCGGCCGCATAGCCGTCTGCACCTATGGAATCTGCATATTCCTGGGTAAGGGGAGCTCCGCCCACCATTACTTTTACGCCTTTTGTAGCATCATCGGCCCTGAGGGCTTCGATTACTTCCTTCATGGCAGGCATGGTAGTCGTAAGAAGAGCGGAAAGCCCGATCACTTTTGCCTTTGATTTCTTTGCTTCCTCTACGAACTTATCCGCCGGTATGTCGACACCGGCATCCACTACCTGGAATCCGCCGCCTTCAAGCATCATGGCCACCAGGTTCTTACCGATATCATGCAGGTCTCCCTGTACGGTGCCCACCACCACGGTGCCCCTGCCTTCTTCGCCGCTTTCAGCCAGAAGCGGTTTGATGATGTCCATTGCCGCGTGCATAGCCCTTGCAGCTATAAGCACCTCGGGGATGTACATCTCATTTGCCTTAAACTTGGCCCCTACCACATTCATGCCCGGTACCAGGCCTTCGTTTAAGATATCAGTTGCAGACACTCCGTCTGCCACCAGTTTTTCTGCCAGCTCTTTCGATGCTGTGTTATCACCTTTTATGATAGCATCAGCCAGCTCCTGGTATTTTGCCATACTCTTCTCCTTTCATATGGATCTTGTTTTTAAACGCCTTATCGCCATATAAGGCTTGCATTAATGATAACAGGAAAAAAGTAAAAATAAAGCAAAAAATGACCGTTTCTGCCCCGGGCTTTGCCGCCAGGACTAATTTTTTTGTTTTTTATTTACTCATTTTTTTATATGTTGTATACTTTTTCTGCGGACAAACAAGCTAGAAATCTTTTATGCCCATAAATGCTAAGGAAAGCATAGAAAAACTGAATTCTGAGATACTATCCTGCAGGAGATGCAGGACCCTTGCCAGGCTCAGGAAGACTCCAGTCCCGGGTGCAGGAGCACCCAAAGCAAATATCATAGTAGTATCGGATTTTCCCCATAAGGACGGTGCAGAAAAAAAGGGGGTTCCCTTCACCGGTGACATTTCAGGACAGTTTATAAGGGACATCCTTGATGAAGTGGAGCTGTCGCTGAAAAAAGACACCTATATAACCTACCTGGTAAAGTGTACGCCCAGGAGCGAAAAGGGGGGGGAAGTAACAGAGGAAAAGAGGCCTTCTGCAGCAAATATAAAGAACTGCATACCCTATCTGGTCCAGGAAATATCCATAAGCACTCCGCATATAATAATCTCGCTGGGTCTGGATGTTTCCAATATCCTTCTGGAAAATTTCTTTTCCATGGAAAAGAAATTCCGCAGGATGGAGGATATCCATATGAGGGTATTTGAGAACCCTTCCTTTAAGCTGGTTCCTTTTTACAGCCCGCATGATGTCAAATCGGAAAAAGCTATATCCGAAGATAAGTATATAGAGGACTTCAAATCTCTGGCAAGACTCCTGAAGATGGTATAGACAGGCTATTAATCTTCCACCAGGTAGATCCTTATTTTCCTGCGCCCAAACCTGTAGCATTCCTCCAGGGTCTCAAAACACAGGTCTATCCTCTGGTCTTTGATCCATCCGCCTGTGTCGGCAGCCAGGGCTTCCCCGTATCCGGGTACATATAATCTGGTGCCCAGGGGTATTACACGGGGATCTACGGCTACTATGCCTTTTCTGGCCCTGAGCCCGGTAGCAGTTATCCCATTTCCGTTTATATCATTGCCGCCGCTGCCGAAAGCATAATAGCCTGTTGCCGTCATCTCCCATTCGCCCACCAGGGTGAGCCCGGCCGGCTGTATGGCAGCGATCCGTTTTTTTATGGCCGCAAGGAGTTCCTGCACCTCTTCCTCCTCGCCTTCAAGCCTGTCAAGCAGGACCCTGTTCCCGGCAATATCTTTTTCCAGCTTTTCCTTTTCTTCCTCCAGCTTTGCCCTCAGCAGTTCATTTTCCATCATCTTTTCCTCGGATTTGCGGCTGATGCGGTCGTAATCTTCCTTTTCCAGCCTCAGGGTCTGGATAAGCTCTGCCTCCCTGATCATTATAGTCTTGAACAGGTAGAGATTATTTACTACTTCATTAAGGTTCCTGGCGCTTATTATAAAGCGGGCCACATCATTATTGCCGTACTTGTATGTAAATACTGCCCTGTCTGCCAGCAGGGCCTTGCCGGCCTCTATGCTCTCTGTGAGCTCCTGCTTCTGGTATTCCAGCTCCTGTATCTCTTCCCCGAGCACCCTGAGCTCCTCATTTATGACGGCTATCTCATTCTTCCTGGCTTCGACTATGGTCTCAGATGCCACTATTTCCTCGATAAGCACTTCCTGCTCCGAATCCAGACTGGCTATGGCATTACCCAGCTCCCTGAGGGTTATGGCATGGAGCTCTCCCGGGAAAGCCAGAAAAATGACAGCTGCCAGTATAGCGGCCAGTGTTCCCGGTATGATATTTTTTTTCAGGGCGCCAGTGCCGCAAGGGCCTCCCGTCATATTTTTAAACTTATGAAAATACATAGATATTTTCGCTTTATCCCGGGCTCATAAACCATATATTTGGATTTATTGCATTTATGTAGTAATTTATCTTTTCTTATTCTAGAATTTTAGTATATTTGGACTAATTTTTATAGGAATATTATTTTAATACTACAGTCAGGACTATATGAAGATACTGGCGGTCAGCGACAAGATAGTTGATATAATCTATACTCCATCCATTCAGGAGCGGATGGCCGATATAGATCTGGTCATATCCTGCGGAGATCTTCCCAACAGCTATCTGGAGTTCATAGTCACCATACTTAACAAACCACTTTACTATGTCTTCGGCAATCATCACCGGGATACGGTCTATACTGAAACCGGTAAAAAGACCGGCGGGCCGGAAGGATGTATAAATATCGATAACCGCATAGTGGAGCATAAAGGTATCCTTATTGCAGGATTCGAGGGTTCAATGAGATACAGGCCGGGCCAGTACCAGTACTCCGATCTTCAGATGTGCATGAAAATAAACAGGCTGAAACCCAGGCTTTATTCCAACAGGCTGTTTAAGAAAAGATATGTGGATATACTGGTGACCCATGCGCCTCCCCTGGGCATACATGATGAAGATGACCTCTGCCACCGGGGATTTAAGTGCTTTAACAGCTTTATAAAGAACTACAGGCCCAAATACCACCTTCATGGGCATATCCATTATTACGGCTGCGATTATGAATGGATGACCCGGGTAAACGGGACAAAAGTGGTAAATACCTATGGTTTCCAGGTCCTGGAGATATGAAAGGCTGTTGATCTGATCTTTTTTTATAATTGTCTTTAATGGATTTTTTAACTATATTTTATAAGAAGCCAGAGATTTCCAGGGAAAGAAGACGGGGATAAAATGCCTGATTACAGGGCAGAAGGAAGGAATCAGTTTGAATCGGCAAGATTCAGGTCCCTTCTTAACAATCTAAGATTCTTCAGCCGGGAAAGGCCCAACAGGCTCCTTTCCTTTGAAGAAGTAAATAAGGGGCTGGAACTGCATAACCAGCATTATCTGGGCATGCGGGCAGTCAGGGTTGACGATATAGTGGGAAGCATAGACCGCTATAAAGACTTTGACCAGTATTTTTTACCCAGGAAAGCCCATATGGAACACCGATGGTCCAATATATATGCCGCCTACAGGAATGATGTCATACTGCCTGCGGTAAAGCTGTACAAGGTGGGGGATATCTATTTCGTCCTGGACGGAAACCACAGGGTAAGCGTGGCCAAAAGGATGGGGGTTACCTATATAGATGCCGAAGTGACAGAGTTCAGGACCAGGATCCCGGTGACCAGGGATATGGATCCCAAGGATATGTTCATCCTTTCTGAGAGGGAAAAGTTCATGGAAGTCACAAAACTCCGGGAGAATAGGCCTGATATAAAGATAAGGCTTACCATACCCGGTAAATATGATTTCCTGCTGGAGAGGATAAATGACCATATGCATTATCTTAACAACCATGCGGGCAACGGCAGGAAGCACTACAGCTTTGAGGATGCCGCCCTGGACTGGTATGATAATGTCTATCTCCCCTCTATCGATGTCATAGACAGTTACAGGATAATAGAGCACTTCCCCAACCGTACCAAGTCAGACCTGTATGTATGGATAAATGCCCACAAGTATTACCTGAGGGAAAAATACGGGGATAATATAGGCCTTTCCGCTGCCGCGGATGATTTTTCCAAGAAATTCAGCGAGGGCTTCTGGCCCCGGATAAGGCTGCTGTTTGATAACCTGATCAAGAAATTGAAAAAGCGGCCTTTTTAAGGTGAAGGATACCTGTAATGGCCTGTTATTGTCTTTATTCCCAGTATATCTTCCTCCACCGTATAACCGGGCTCTATGTAATTATATATCACTTTGGGTATGCCTTCCCTGGTGGTGGTGTCTGATATTATAGCTGCACAGTCAGTAAACCCGTCGTCATCCATGTCAAGGAACAGGATGTCTCCCGGATACCATGATCCCAGGCCGGACCCGCCGCTTCTGTTAAATATTATACCCAGGAAAAGGGCATTCCGGGAAAAGAATATCTCCAGGTTCTGTATCCTGCGGTAGTCGATATTGGGGTCGGAGGCAGTCTGCCCCCAGTTTTTGCGCAGTGGATATTTATCAAAATTACCGGCTATGTCCTCATCCACCAGTTCTTTTAATATAAATCCTGCTTCCAGGAATGCCCTGGCAATGATATCAGTGCTTATAGCCATGTCTGCCGGGGGGTCGCCTCCGGCATAGTAGTTGGGTTCCCCGCCGCCCAGGGTAAAGATATTTACTGCCGGGCTTACCAGCTGTTTTTTGGCTCCCATCAATATATCTTCCTGGTCATTTATGCCGTCATTATCTTCATCTGTCTTTATTCCCAGGGAATCCATGTCTATCAGCCTGAACCTGGGAAGTGATCCGGCAAGGCCCGGACCGGGTTCATATTCATCCTGGAATGAAAATCCCCTTATGCTTATGACTACTGCCAGGGCTATGACCAGTACCAGTATGATGACCAGGAGGTGCTTTATATTAAAACGTCTTATATCTTCTTCCAAGATCAGTTCCCGCTTCCGAAAATATAAAAGCTGCTGCCCCATATCTGGATACTGTCCTGTCCGGTTCCTGCATTTCCCGTAAATACCAGCACAGCTGCCGCAGCTGCCGCCAGGGCAAAAAAGGATATGTATATATAAAAGACCAGCGGAAGCGATGCAGCGGACGGGGGCAGGTTTTCCAATGGTCTTGCAAATAATATGACCAGTATCCTTATAATATTGGCAGCCATAAGCGCCAGCGCTGCCGCGCAGCCTGCATAAAGGACGGCTGCCTCCGCACCCTGTTCCATGAGGAGGGCACCGGGAAGGGGCCCGTTTAAAAAGCATAGGTATATATTGGAAGCCAGCCACCATATCAATATGATGACAAAGCAGCTGCCGGCATAGGGACGGCTCCTTAAAAACCCCCTTGACCTGTCTATCATGCCCCCGCTCGTCTCCAGTACCCGGGAAAACATTGAAAGTGGTAAAAAGACCGTGATTATTATGAATAATACCCAGAGGTCGAATATTCCGGCCGTATATGAGGGACCCCTTCCGGTAAAACCAGCCGCCTTCACCAAAAGCAGGGTCCCCAGCTGGAAAAGAAGGAATAAGGTAAATATCCTTTTGATATTAAATGACCTTACCAGTGCCAGCCCCGGCCCCAGGAGGTTCAAGAATGCAAGCAGGGCCAGAAACACAAATCCATAAATATTCTGCCTGCCGTAAAAAATGTCAAAGAAGGTCTCCAGCCTGATAAGCATCACTATCCCTGCCGGAATATAAAGCATCCATACTACCTGGTTTGAAAAGACATCAGTCCTGGCGGAAAGCCCCAGCAAAAGACCCTGGAAGGGATACAGGAAAAAAAACAAATATACGGCACAGCCCAGAAACAGTGCCGCCATCATAAAAAGAGGGTCCCCGGTTTTTTCCAGGGCGGGAATAGATGAGATGCTGCCCATAGTCCCGGTGCCCGCCAGCAGAGAAAACCCCAAAAGGACAAATCCTGCCGCAGCTGCCGGCCTCAGCCCGAAACCCCCTGCATATTCACTTACGCCGGACTGGTCTTTGCCTGATGAAGCCAGGAAGTTGAATATGCTCAAGATGCTCACTATAAGTGATACGGTAAATAAGACTATATTATCCGATATTACCAGCCAGAGCATAGAGACTACAGCGAATGAGAGTATGATCACCTGCCGGACAAAGTCCCTCCGGGACAGCTTGTCCAGCGCAAGAAAGAAAAGGACATTTAACCCGCAGAAAAGCAGGGCAGCCGATATAATAGTCTCAGCCAGGCCGGTATTTGTAAGATATGTGGCTGCCGTACCGGCAGACAGGTAATTCCTTATATTGATATAGATGGCGGCAGCATACGAAGCAGCGGTCACCGAAGCTATGATAATATTTATTCTCCTGCTTTGGGAAAAACCGGCAAAAAATGCTATAAGGATACCCGCTGCCAGTATGATGATGCCGGCAAAGGGGCCGGCCATGATGCCTGATAATAATACCATCTAGATCTTATCCTCTCCCCACCAGTGACTTTTTTCCAGGCTTAGAAGCCTGACAGCTGCAGGCATGCCTGTTTTCTTCTGGTTTGCATAGATATAAAAGGCCAGGGAAAACTGGAGCAGATAGAAAGCCATGAACCCCAGCACCAAAAACACCTTTATTTCCCCGTTTCCGGGGGCTGAGTGCAGGGAAAAATTCAAAAGATTTATCAAGGCTGCTGCTGCCATTACCTGGAGAGATATAAAATAAGGTAAGGCATGGCCGGATATGAGAAGTCCCAGAAGCGAGACCAGAAAAAGTACTATGCCCATATAAAAGATCATCTCCATGCTCATCTCTGCTGCACTCCTTTGTCCTTTTGCCTGCTTTGACCCCATACCGTGAAACCGGTAAAGGTCATCAGCGCGGCTGCGGCCAGTACTATTATGACAATAGGGTATTTGCTGAAGACCAATACCGTGATATCTTCCAGGGTGGTTATCACTATCTCACTGTTTATTGCTTCCTCAGGGAAGTATTGCCTGGAAATATTGAATATAATATAGCCCAGGCCGGCACAGAAGAAGGCGGCAGCGGCTAAGGCGGCAATATTCAAGCCGCCATATCTTATGCTCTTTTCGGGTCCTGCCTGGCTGCGGGCAAAAAGATAAAGCACGGCAAACACGAAAACAAATACTATATTTATCAAAAAGACCATTATGCCGGCATAGAATATAAAGGATAAGATGGTAATAAATACCATTATTATAAACAGTGCTGCTGCCTTTTTGCCGAGGCCGGGCAGAAAGATCCCGGCCAGCCCTGACAATACCAGCCCGGCAAAACAAATATATTGCAGGATCTCCAATAACTTCTGACTCTCTACTGACATATCGCTCCCATTATTTCCAGAATCCCCTTATTGTCCCTGAGGGCCTTATAAGGTCGCCTTTGTCCAGCACCAGGTTCTTTCTTTCAGTATCTGCATTCTGGTAGCGGTAAGACAGGCCCACAGCATCAAACTCGCATGCCTCCACGCATCTGCCGCAGAAAATACAGGCCCCCAGGTCAAACTGGAATATATCCAGCACCTGTTTTCCTTCTTCGGACCTGATGTTTTTTATGTTCAGGCATGACTCGGGACAGGCTGCCTGGCAGTCCCCGCAGCCATTGCAGACCACATCCAGTGAATCCAGGTCCAGCTTCAGGTAAAGCATGCCCCTGCTTTTTTCAGGGATTATTATCTTTTCCCTGGGATATACTACTGTCCTGGGTTTCCTGAAGATATTACCCAGTGCCGTAAAAAAGTTTCTTAATAGCTGCAGCATATTATCATGCCAGTCCGTAGATATTTGTATATATAAAGAAGCCCAGGGTGATGACAAGGTTTATAAGTGACAGGGGGATCAGGAACTTTACGCTTATCCTCATGAATATGCGGTTATCTGACAGATCGCTTCCCAGGGCTTTTGCAGCAAAAAGCATAAAAACAAATACAGCATAAAACTTTATCCCCAGCATCACATACCCTCTTATGAAATAGAAGTCCTTATAGCCTCCCAGGTACAGGAGTGTTATAAGGTAGATCATAAAAAGTATGATGGAATAATGCGAGAACCTGGAAACCGCCCCGGCAAAACCGCTGCCGCCGGTATCTGCTGCCGCTATACCCTGGACCCCTTCCCGGCCCAGACCTGATACCTTAAACAGCAGGGCTGCTGACAGGACTGATATTATAAAACCTAGCGGCTGGTACACTATATTCCAGTATTCCCTCTGCAGGCCTACTATTTCATTCAGATTGAATGTCCTGCCGGCAAGCACCAGCGAAGCTATGCATAGGACAAAAGGTACTAAAACAGCCGCTGCATATACTATCCTTTTAGATGCCTGCCCCATGAGCACACCATAGCCGGTCTTTCCCGGGCCTGCCAGGTTAAGGATAACGGCAGTAAACAAAAACAAAATGGCCATTATCAGGTTTGAGTCCATGTCGACCAGCGAAAGCTCCGCCGAAAAGGGTGCAGCAGTCCACAGAAGCATGGAGAAGATGAAGATCATATAGCTCCATATCCCGGCAGAATGATCCTTTGAAAGATGAGATAAAAACCTTATGGCGGGAAAGCCTATGCCCCCGATCCGGGTCTCCCTGTATCCCCTCCTTAATTCCATCCTGGCCGAAAGCTTTGCAGCCAGGTAGGAGCATATATAAGTGTTAACTGCCACTATTATAAGTATATATGCGGTTTTTTTAAGTATCAGCAGCAATCTTTTTTCCTGTCTCTTTCCTATGGAGCTTATACATAGTCCAGCAGCTCTCCCCCGCTTATGTCCAGGCTGGCCATTATGATCTCGATATCATCAACGCTATTACCCTTAAGAAGGTCTGCCGCAGCTGAAAGTGCGGGGCCCGAAGGCCCCATTACCGTAAAAGCGGTGAGCCTGTTTTCCGCTACCCCGGCAAATATCTTAAGCAGGCCATGGGGACACTCGACGGAAGAAGTAAAATATCCCGGCTTAAAATCAAGGTGAGCCAGGTTTATCCTTTTTATTGCCGCTCCTGAAGGTATCCTGTCCACAGCCTGCAGTATGATCTTTGCTGACTGGTAGATCTCCTTTATCCTTATTCCTATCCTGTCCAGGCTGCTTCCGCCCCTGGCATAAGGTATGGTAAAGTGTATATCGCGGTATGTACCGTAACCTGGCACCTTCCTCAGGTCATGCCTGGGTCCCGATGCCCTGAGGCTGGGCCCGCTCAGGCCCCATGATAATGCCTGGTCCCTGCTGATGATACCTGAAGGCCTTAATCTCTCTACCAGGGTAAAATCATTCATGATCATCCTCTCGATCCCGGCAAAGCGCTTCAGGAATGCAGCTGACCTGCGCTTTATCTTTTTTAAGACATCAGAACCTACCCTGGAGCTTACCCCGCCGATCCTTATAAAATTTGGTATCACCCTGGCGCCGGCAGCCAGTTCTACCAGGCCCAGAAGGTTCTCCCTTTCCGTCATTATGATATTGGCTGCCATATCATTGCCCAGGACCTGTGCCAGCCTGGACAGTAGATCCAGATGGCTTGTGATGCGGAAAAGCTCTGACATTATCATCCGCAGATATTCAGCCCTCCTGGGTATTTCCAGCTGTAGAAGCGCCTCTATTCCCAGGCAGAATGCAAGTTCAGGAAAAATACCGGCACTATGATCAAACCTGCCCATATAGCTTATCAGCTGGTCTATTTCCAGCCCCCGGAAAAAATCCCTTCTCAGCCCTTTTGAAGGTCCGGTGCTTATATATATATGGCCTATAGTGTCTTCATCCAGCACCAGTCCCAGGTCAATAGCGCTGCATCCGGCAAGCATGCTGCCGGGGATCTTCAGGTCATATGCTTCTCCGCCGTCCTGTCCTTGCGGGTCCATATATGCGGGGACCCTGTAATACCCGCCTATTTCTTCCAGCAATCTTCTATAAGCCGGCTGTCCGGAATAGCCGATCTTCAGTATTATGGATTGATCATATTCTGATGCCCTCATCTCGCAGAGCAGGAAGCTTTTATTATCCTCCCATATTATCCTCAGGTTTCTAAGTACATCTATAGACAGCCCGGCATTGTTTTTCAATACTGAAAGCACCTCTCTTATCTGGTCCCGGTCAAGTACTGCCAGGATGTCCTTTCCTGCCCTGGCAATATCAATGGTCTTTTCCCCCAGAGACCTCCTCAGGTCTTTTTCCAGCCTTCCGGCATAGATACCGTCCTGGCCCGGGTATAAATTGTCGTCTGCTTTTTCAAACATGGGCGGCTCCCGGCGGACTGGCTTCCATATCATTTGAGATAAACCTTATAAGGGCATGCATAAAGGCCTCCGGCCTGGGAGGGCATCCGGGAATATACATATCTACCGGTATTTCTGCCTTCAGGTCTTTCAGGAGCGCCGGCACGCCGCAAATCCTGCCTCCGCTTATGGCACAGCTGCCGGCAGCGATCACCCACCCCGGTCTTCGCATGCGGCCATAAGTTTCTTTAAACCTCTTTATAACTGATTGGCTCATGATTCCCGAAAGCACCATTATATCTGCGTCTTCAGGAATGCTTACGAAATTTATTCCGAATCTCTGTATATCATACACAGGCCCCCTGGCCGCCAGTATCTCGCTTACGCAGCACCCGGTGCCGGGTATTATTATATTAAGATTGCTCTTTTCGATGTCAGCCATTATTTGTCTGGCGCCCCCCGCCTTAGCATATATATCAGGATTATTATAATAGACAGGACTAAAAATGATATTATATAAACAGCCATGCCCATGACCATATTCAGGGAGAAATAATATGAAGCCAGCAGCAGCATAAGTGACAGGAATGCCAGGATAAAAGTCATCCCCAGGAGTGCATCCCTTCTTTTGCCAAAAGGATCGGTAACTGTGAAACTTTTACCCCCTTCCCGGTCGTCTGTCTTCTTGCAGGACATTTCCCGGCTGCGGCCAGGCACTCTCTTCCCCAGGAAGAAGGATACGGCAAGAATAAAGAAAAAAAGGATGGAGCATGCCAGTAAAAACAGCACAAAAGTCAGAGTATTATTTATATAAGCAGCAACTGATTCTAAAGGCATCTGTTCATCCCGGATGAAAAATATTTTATGTCTTATGAGTTAAGACTTTATCATAATTGATTGGCTACTTCAATTATAACCATGGCTTGCTAGTTAGATTTTTGGCAAAAATATAATATAATAAAAAAATGAGAAAAAAGCCTCAACAAAATAGGGATGCTGTAAAACGCCTGGGGATCTTTTCCTGGTCCATAATCGGTTTCCTCATCATTGCCGCCCTTTTTTTCTATGTCGTCTACCTGATAAGGATCGCGGTCATACCACTGCTTATCGCCATGGCTATAGCATACCTGGTATCCCCTCTTATGCTGCTTCTTAAAAGGAGGATGCGCAGGGGATTTGCCGTTGCCCTGACCTATCTGGTCTTTACCGGCATAATAGGACTTACGTTCTTCTTTTTTATACCCGTGATCGTAGACCAGTTCCGGGTATTTATGGGAAGTTTTCCTTCCTATATTGAGAACCTCAACAACACCATTAGCGATTTTGTCCAGAGAAGCATCATAATAAATTCGGTTGAGAATCTTACAGGTCAGGAGATAGTGGCTCCGGATATGGGTGCCATATCCCAGTATTTCATGAACAGGTTTGACCTGGAAAATATGAACTTATTTGAACAGGCTACAGCATTTACCAGGTCTATTATAAATATAGTGGTGTATTTCATAGTGGGTCCCCTCCTGGGCATCTATATCCTGATGGATATAGACAGGCTGAAAGATGTCTTTATAAGGGCAATGCCAAAAAGATACCGCAGGGATGCCTTAAATACTATAGAAATGATAAGCAATGTGGCAGGAAAGTATATAAGGGGGCAGATCCTGGTCTCCCTGATAGTGGGCATATTATGTACCATAGTGCTGCTGGTCCTGCGGGTGGATTTTGCCATACTGCTGGGGGCCATAGCCGGAATATTTAACCTTATACCCCTATTGGGTCCTATAATCGGCGGCATACCGGCTGCCCTGGCGGCTCTTTTCATATCACCGCTTAAAGCGCTCCTGGTCATACTCCTTTTTATAGCGGTACAGCAGATCGATAATTATGTCATATCCCCCAATGTGATGAAATACCAGGTGGGAGTCAATCCGGGACTTATCATATTCTCCCTTATCGCCGGAGGAGCATTATTCGGTTTCTGGGGTCTTCTTATCGCCGTACCCACCGTAGCCATAATACAGGAGACATTGAGATATTATCTACTGGATAAGAACAGGCCCGCATCACGGTAGATGTCCTTAAGGGCCATCCCTGTCTTTTCTGCCAGAAGCCGGCATGATTCATATTCGGGAGCTGAATTTATTACCTTTTTCCCCAGCCTGGCAGTCTTTACCTGTATTTCGCCATAAGGCAGTTTAACTGTCCCTATCTCCCTGTCCAGGCAATACCGGCTTATTTCCTCCCTCCTTATGCCAATGGTGCTGGTCTGGCTGAATATCATGCGTGCTGCCAGGGCTTCTTCTTCCAGTCTGCATATGACGCAAAGCTTGAAAGCAGGCCGGTTTTTTTTCATATATATATTCTCCACCCATGCATCCAGCACCGCATCCCGGGCTATAAGCTTTTCGGTTATATACCCCAGTATCTCGGGACTGCTGTCATCTATATTTGCCGAAAGCATGACCGTGTCGCCTGAATAAAACGGTATACCGTCTACTTGCTGTCCGGGATCTGTGCCTATGAGTATCCGCAGCACATTGGGAAGGCCGGGGCTGTGTCCCCGGACCGTCCTGGAGCCTGCCCCGTATCCTATTTTCTCTATGCTCATTGGTGAAGGCCTTTTAAACCCGGAGGCCAGCGTCTTCACTATTGACGCTCCCGTAGGAGTTGTGACCTCAAAATCATAATCGCCCTGGTATACGGGAACATCTTTGAGTATCTCCAGGGTTGCCGGTGCCGGGACCGGAAGTTTTCCATGGGAAGTATTTACCTGGCCGCTTCCAAGGGGTATATTGCTTGCCAGCACCCTGCCGATCTCCAATTTTTCCAGCCCGATAGCAGCTGCTGTTATATCGATGATGGAGTCCACAGCCCCTACCTCATGAAAATGCACATTTTCTATATCTTTTCCATGTATCCTGGCTTCTGCCCCGGCGATAGTATCAAAAATATCCAGGGAGGTCTTTTTTACATAACTGGAAAGCCCGCTGCTGTTTATAAGTCTTTTTATATCTCCATAATCCCTGGATGTCTGTGCTCCCGTGACCTCTACATCGAATTTGGCAGCCTTCAAGGCGCCGGCCATGACAGCCGATCTCTTTACCCTGAAGCCTTCCAGGTCCAGCCTGCCCAGCTCTTTTTGTAAAAAACCTATATCGAGGCCTGCATCCAGCATGGCCCCCACCATCATGTCGCCGCTTATGCCGGAAAAACAGTCCAGGTATAATACTTTATCCACCTCATCCTCCCATCCTTGATGTTTGATATCATTCTATCAAACTATGTAAAAAAATTACCTCTATATTTTGTAAAATGGCAGGTTTTAGTTTAACCTGTGTCTATATGTTTTTTTGATTTTCTGGTATTATGCAGCAGCAAAAAATAGATGACCTGAAGCAGAGGCTGAAGAAGCTGGACTCGGTGATGATAGCCTTCTCCGGCGGGGTGGACAGTACGTTCCTCCTGGCAGTTGCTTCTGGCATGGATGATATTGATGTCAGGGCAGTAACTGCTTCAAATCCCATGATACCGGACCGGGAAGTAAAACAGGCCCGCCGGCTGGCCGGGAGGTTTAAGGTGAGGCACAGTATAATAAGGACAGATCCCCTGGGCGACCCTTCTCTGAAGGCCAATCCTGAAGACCGCTGCTATATATGCAAAAAGAAAATATTTATCAGTTTCCTGGAACTGGCCCGCGAGAAAGGCTGCCGTTATGTGGCAGACGGCACCAATTATGATGACCTGAAGCAATACCGGCCGGGGCTTAAGGCCCTACAGGAGCTGGGTATAGAAAGCCCCCTGGCCCGGGCCGGGCTTACCAAGGAAGAGATACGCATATATTCCAGGGAGATGGGCCTGCCTACCTGGGACCTTCCTGCTCTTTCCTGCCTGGCTACCCGGATACCCTGCGGAGAGGAGCTGACCGAAGTTAAACTTAGGATGATAGACGAATCAGAGGATTACCTGAGAAAACTCGGTTTCAGGCAGCTCCGGGTAAGGTATCATTATCCCATTGCCAGGATCGAGCTGGACAGCCAGGAGATGCCCCGGATATTTGAAGCCGGTATAAGGGAAAGGGCTGCAGCCAGGCTTAAGGCAATAGGATTTGACTATATAGCAATAGACATCGAAGGCTACAGGACTGGAAGTATGGATGGACGCAAAGACTAAGAAGCAGACTCTTATCACATTCTATTTTATCTTTATACTGTTCGGACTCTCTATAATAGTGATAGACCCGCTGGTCCCGGTTATCGCCGAAGCGATGGACGTTGGCTTCGATAAGATGGGGATTGCCCTGTTTGTCGGATCTGTCACCGCTCTTATTGCCAATATCATATCGGGCAGGCTTTCCGATAGTGTGGATATCAAGAAACTGGTGCTTACGGGACTGTTTCTGCTTTTTCTGGGATTTGCCCTTTTCGGCGCTTACCTCGATTTCGCTGTATTTATAATAGTTACTATTTTCCTGAGGGTGGGGTTTGGGACCATCGATACCTCCATTCATTCTTTTTCATCCAAACTGTTTAAAAAAGATATAAGCAGGGTATTTTTGAAGCTTGATATTGCCTGGTATTCAGGCGCGGCAATGGGCCCCCTGGTGGTGTCTGCCATATTATATTTTGATTTCCTGCCCCGGTATCTTTTCCTTGTCTTTGCATTTGTATATATTTTTTTCATTGCGGTCTTTTACAGGATATGCCCCAGGAAAAGGATCGATGCCGGTCTTCCCGTAAAGGACACGACGGCAGCGCCTAAAAACGGGAAAAGCATATTGGCCACAGTCAGGGATCCGCTCATATTGAATGCCAGCATGATACTTTTTATATACCTTGGTTCACTCATGGGGCTTTCTACCTGGATGACCACTTATTTCCTAAGCCTGGGCGTGCCTGTGGCCTATGGTTCCGCCATACTCTCTGTCTACTGGTTCTTTTCCATCGCGGGGATGATGTTGACTTCCAGGCTGGTCAGAAGATTCAGCGAGATAGGGATCCTGTTTTACAGCTGCCTTGCCGGGATCATTTTTCTTTCCCTTTTTAGCTTTATGCCTTTTTTGTATATAAAGATAGCGGCTCTGGCCCTGCAGGCAGTATGCTTTGCCGCCATATTTCCCCTTACCACTGCCATATCCGCAAATAGCGATCCCGAAAATTCCGGGACCATACTGGGATTTACCATTGCCTTTGCCTTTGCCGGCTCCATAGTCTTCCAGCCGATATATGGATATGTGACAGAATACCTGGGCAAGGGATACATCTCCTATATCGCCCTGGGAGGGTCCCTGACCGGATTTATATTTGTGGCTATGCTGTTCAGGATTATGAGTAGAAGGATAAAAGTTTAGACCTGTCGGCAGCTTTTGGAGCTGCTGCAAAGTTTTGCTCCATGAACATGATGCCGGTTTCAGGCAGATAACGGTACTTGCTAAAACAAAAAATATCTGGTATAGGTCTTTCTAAAACCTGGAGACGACTTGATGAATATAAAAACTCTTATATTGCTGACTTTAATGATCTTAATGATCTTTATCGCTGGTTCCTGTATTATCATTAACCAGCCCGGCGGCCAGGACGGCCAGCAGACTGAAGACGGCGGCGGTATCGATGAAGGACAGCAAGACCAGGCAGGCGCCGGCACCGCTGATAATGAAAACGATGCATCAGCCGATGATCTTTCCGGCCTGATAATAGTTGACTTTCCATCTCCCGGACAGGTCATCGCCAGTCCCCTGGATATCAGCGGACAGGCTAGAGGCACCTGGTTCTTCGAGGCCAGCTTCCCGGTGAGGCTTCTGGATGCTGAGGGCAATACAATAGCCGAGCATTATGCTATGACAGATGAGGAATGGATGACAGAAGAGTTTATAAGCTTTTATTCCCGGCTGGAATTTGTTGCCCCGGACACTGATACGGGTACCCTTCTCCTTATAAAAGACAATCCTTCCGATATAAGGGAGTATGATGCACAGCTGGAGATACCGGTACGGTTCAGGTAGGCCTCAGGCTGGCTAGGGCTGAAAATATCTTCTGTCATCCAGGGCTCCCTCTATTATCATTTTTTCCATCTCTTCAGGACTTCCTGCAGGAAGGTCAAGCTGCTTAAGCCTTTCCAGGGCCCTTAGCTTATCTTCCTTTGTCTTCATCCCGCGTAATATGCGGCTACAGCTTCCCTGACCAGGCTGCCTATAGAGGCATCCTCACTCCTGGCTTTATCTTTTAGCTTTTCATAGACATCTTCATCAAATAATAATGTGGTTTTTTTTAATACCATCGTCTTTCCCCTATTATGTATATGGAGCCATATACATAATACATCAAATGAGATCCCGCATCAAAGTCTTGCAGGATGGGTTCCGCTGATGGTTTTACCGTTCCCATTTTTTCAAAAGATCCAGGACCTGGATGACGGTATTTGTCAGCTGACCCCCTCTATCCATTATCTTCCGGTAGAGCTCTTCCGCCTTCCCTCCTGTATGGTCCCGGCTTTTCAGGTCTTTACCTCCCATGACCAGCACTTTTTTCCCCATGGCCAGCGCTTCCCTTACCGATACCAGATTAGAAAAATTACCATTGCCGAATTCTACTTCCGGAAGTATCACCACGTCCGAAGCCTTTATGAATCCCAGGTTCTTATTCTGGGAATCAAGCGATATGGGCGAAAACGGCGCTTCCACTACATAGGGGATATCCAGGACCCGGCAGGTATTAAGGTCTGTGTCAAATGTATTTACCACGCCGCAGGATACGCGGTATCCGCGGCGGCTTAAAAGGTCTATTACCGGCGATGCCGCACCTCCTCCTCCTATCACATGTATGCTGAGGGACTTCTTTTCCCTGCCTTCCCTGCCGGAAGCCGCTTGCCCGTAGCCGGGGTCGAACACGGGGCTTACATAGATCTTCCGGGTTACCGGGTTTTTGCCTACAAATATATCGCTGTGAAAGACGCTCTTAAGGTTCTGCCTGCTGATCACTTCCTGTGCTTTACCCAGTGCATATATGCTGCCGTCTTTTAAAAGCATGATAAGGGAATCATTCTGGATAGCCAGGTTTATGTCATGGAAAACCCCGATAACAGTCTTGCCTTCCTCCCGGTTAAGCTTCAGGAAGAGGTTCATAAACTCTATCTGGAAATTTATATCCAGGTGCGAGGTCGGTTCATCCAGCAAGAGTATGGGGCTGTCCTGGGCCAGCGCCTGGGCGATTATTACCCTCTGCTTCTCGCCGCCTGATAGTTCGTCATATTTTCTTTCGGCAAAATCAGTGATGCTGGCTTTTTCCATCACTTCCCTTACTACCTGTATATCCCGGGGGCCTTCACCCCCGAACCTGGAGATATAGGGATGCCTTCCCATCATGACCATCTCCTGCACGGAAAAACTGAAACCGGGGCTGGTATACTGGGGCACAACTGCTATATTCCTGGCGACCTCCCGGGAATTCATGGACCTGATATCTTTTCCGTTTACATCTATCTTTCCTTCAAAATCCTTAAGAACCTTGCTCATAACATTTACCAGGGTGCTCTTTCCTGCCCCGTTTGGCCCCAGGATAGATAGAAAGCTGCCTTCTTTAATATCAAAACTGATATCATCGATTATCCTTTTATTATCATATGAAAAGGACAGGCCTTTTACCGATAATATATCTCTGCCTTTATCCATCAAAAAACCCTCTGTCTGGATCTTACCAAAAGATACAGGAAAAACGGCACCCCCACTATCGATGTTATTATCCCCACGGGTATCTCCCTGGGCATAAGCGCGGTACGGGCAATGGTATCCGAGATAAGCAGCACTATGCCTCCGGCCAGGGCTGATGCCGGGAATAGTATTTTATGGTCAGGGCCTACTATAAGCCTTAGGATATGGGGGGTTATAAGGCCTACAAAACCGATTATCCCGCTTACAGACACTGCCATGGCAGCTATTACCGAGGCAAGTACCAGAAGCGTCCTTTTGACTTTTTCTGTCTGCACTCCCATCTGGATGGCTCTCTCATCCCCCATAGAGATAATATTCAGGTCCCGCATATAAAAACCGCTGACTATGACCAGGATCATTATAATAGGGGTAATGATGTACAGCTTCTGCCAGGAGGCTGCGGTCAGTCCCCCCATCAGCCAGAAGACTATCCTTGCCAGGTCATTTGCCTTAAATATCATAACCATCGATGTCATGGCGCTGAGCATCGCCGACAGGGCAATACCGGAAAGCAGCAGGGTGACCACCGATACCCTGCCCCGGAAAGAAGCTATACCATAGACCAGGAATGTGGTGGCCAGCGCCCCTGTAAGGGCAAAGATGGTGGTCAGGGAAATATTCAGCAGGATGAATGCCGAACTGAAAAACAGCGCCAGTGCGGCCCCGAAAGCAGCCCCGGCAGACACGCCTATCACAAAAGGGTCAGCCATGGGATTCCTGAAAAGACCCTGGAATATGACACCGGCACTGGCCAGGGCGATACCCACCACCAGTGCCATAAATATCCTGGGAAGCCTTATCTGGCTGATGACTACCAGGGACGCAGGATCGATATCCCCGACATTTACAAAGCTTGAGATGCCGGGTATGAGACTGCCGATTATGCGGGCGGTCTCACCCACGCTAACCCTGGCTGCCCCGATGGATGCTGCCAGTATTATTATCAATACCAGCAGTCCCGCCAGTATAAGCGTTATCCTTATTATCCTTGATGTATTTGTCATCATTATCTTTTCTCCGGCTTCCGGCGGGTCCCCATAACCATCCATAAAAACATTAGCATACTTACTACTGGAGGGGGGACAACAGTAGTAAGTATACTAAACTTCTAATGCTTATATCTACTCTATTATCTCAAATTCCCCAAATATATCAGGATGAATGGCTTTTGCCAGCATCTGGAGACCTTTGATTATATTCTGGCTGGGCCTTGATACCTGGTTGTCAGGAACTGCGTAGACCCGGCCATTGATTATGGCATCAATACTGGAAAATCTCTCATCCCCGGTAATAACCGAAGGGTCGGCAGCCAGCGACATGGGGGCTGCTATTATATCAGGGTTATTCCGGATAAGGTTTTCTACGCTGTATTCCGGCCATCCGGTAAGGCCTTCTATGGAGAGGATGTTTATCCCGCCGGCTATGCTGATTAGGTCGCTTATGAAGGTATCGGACCCGGCGCTCATAAGCGGGTCATTCCATACCATATAGAATACTTTTGGCCTTTCCCCGTCCGGCAGTCCCTCTACCTGGCCTGATATTTCTTCCACCTGGCTTTTAAGGCCGGCTGCCATAGCCTCACCTTCTTCAGGCAGCCCCAGGAGCTGGCTGATATTGGATATCTCTTCATAGACTCCATCCATTCCCCTTATATCTACGACCCTGTAAACGGGTATGCCCAGTTCCCTGACTTTGCTATAGTCGTCTTCAGGTCCTCCGGTTATGGCCACCAGCAGGTCGGGCTCAAGTTCTGCTATTCTTTCCACATTTAGGCTCTGGTAGTCGCCTACGCCTTCAAAACCCTGTGCCAGGGGTTCCTGCATCATGACCGTAAAACTGTCTATTTCAGCTACCCTGTCCATTGCCCCCAGGCCGCTGATTATTTCCAGTATGCTGGGAGCCATCACTACTACTTTTTCTGCCGGTGCTTCCAGGCTAATCAGGCTGCCTTCGCCATCTGTTACCTCTATGGCTTCTCCTTCGGCTTCTTCTGCCGCTGTGTCACTGCATCCTGGCAGCACGCCCAGGCATGCAGTCGTCACTATCATGAGGATACTCAATACAAGCATTATCCGTTTTGACATTTTGCTTCCTTTCCTGTTTACATTTACCTTTATAAAATAAAAAAACTCCTGGCCTTCTTCAGCCGGGAGTTATTTTTAAAATAAAAAACTACCCTCTTTCTGCCGAAGAGCGGTAAGCATGCAAATTACAGGTCTCCTGACTTCAGGGACTTTGCTTTTCGCCTTCCCGGGTATTACCCAGTGGCATAATGAAAAGCACTCACCCTGTTACAGTGGCGGGACCGTTCCGGACTTTAACCGGATTCCCTGTGAACAAATATTTTTCAGACTTAGTCTGTTTTTAAAAGGACATCTGTTTCATTACCGGAAATAATAATAACCTTAAATACATTAAAATACAACTTTTTTTGTAGCCCCCGGCCAGTATACAATTTTAAAAATATTATCCTGCTCCAATCATCCAGATACCCGGGCCAGTCTTTCCTGCTATTCTCCAACAATCATCTTCCTTTGTCCCGGAATAGGATAATTTTTATCAATATCATACC
>Ga0180429_10000784_pt1 | contig 27727 bp, 12 predicted proteins | sample SS_ome_FD_132428 | JGI IMG/M metagenome (GOLD analysis project Ga0180429, IMG submission 132428) | Hypersaline lake sediment archaeal communities from the Salton Sea, California, USA - SS_1_S_1 metaG | ecosystem: Environmental > Aquatic > Non-marine Saline and Alkaline > Hypersaline > Sediment ...
ATGAACGACATCGACAGCTTTTGCCCTGCCTGGTTGCCCATGCCAAGGATGGGCGGAATGATGAAGTTCTGCCAGGCCTGGATGCAGTAGTCGCTGTAGTCGAGCGCGTCGCGGTGCGACAGACCCTCGTAGGCCCCCGGCGGGTACTCGACGTTGTTCTGGCCCCAGCCGGTGGGCTTCGTGTTGTGCAGGGTCAGCTCGGGACGCATCTGGCGGGCGTCGGCGAACCACTCGGCGAAAGCGCTGGGCAGGATCTTGCCCCAGGAGCGGCCCCCCAGCCACCGTCCGAGTTCCTTCTTCTGGTCTTCCGGCAGACTCTCGCCATGGTACTTCTTTATCAACTCGGCGAAGCGGTCGCTGCCCCACTTGTTCGCCGCTTGGTTGCGCCGCCCCTGGTGTCCGTCAAGCCGCGGCTGGCCTTCCCAGAACCCCCAGACCTTGGGATGCCAGCCGAGCCCGAATCCGCCCAGCCCCGGCACGTCCGCGAGCGGCTGCACCACTAGACCCATGCGCCGGCGCATCTGCGCGAGGTCCTCCGGCAGCGTGTGCTTGGGGTTGTACCCCTCTTGCGAAAGCATCTCCGGATAGGGCGGCATGGAGCGCATGCCCAGCGCGGCCACGGCCATCAAGTCCTTTTCCTTGGGAGTCGGCTGGTCGAACTTCTCCAGCGCCGGCCCCTGCGGCGCGTCGGCATAGCTGGCCAGTGCCCCGTCCAGCGATGCGTCGGCGTCGCCCCGGAAGGGCTTAAGCCCCGGTCCGCCGATCTCGTGGTTCTTGTAGAGCAGCACCGGCGAACCGGGGTAGGGCTGGGATGGCCGCACGATCGGCCCGAAGGAAGAGACCTCAAAGTCGCTCTCCAGCTCTCTCTGCACGATGTGGAACCGCATCGGATAGCAGGCGACCGCCGAATCGGCGACAGTCACTTCGTACGCGCCCGGGGCGAGAGCCGCGGTTTCGAGCTTGAACACGCCGGTGTCGGCGGGGCCGGACGCGGCGATCTTCGCGATCTGCGTTTCGAGTCCCGCGCCGCGCAGCACCACCGGCCATTCGGCGGCCTGTCGCCCCGGTAGCTTCGTGCTCCACAGCACGTCCAGAGAGTCGCCGCGGCACGCGATCCCACGGTTGTGGAAATTGAAGATCGACACGGCGGCCGGCACTGCCTCGCCGTCGATTCTGACCAGGCCGAGCGCGTGCCCCACCGGAAGCGGGCCGCCCGCATCGGCGACGCGCAAACACCAAAGCCCCGGCGCGTCGGGCAGAGCGCCCGAGAAGACGCCGTCGGCCCCGGCCTTGAGCGTCATCTCGCCGCCCGCCCGGCCTCCTCCCACCAAGGGCTCGAGTCGGACGGTGAGCGCCGCCGGAGCCGCCGCTTCTCCGGCCATCGACCTAATGCGGCACGACCACTGGGCGGCGGGGTTGGCCGCCAGGGGCGCCGCCTGAATAGCCCAGACAACGCCTTTCGCCGCGTCCCAAACTATCTGGAGGTGGGGCAGGCCGGAATCTGTGCCGGGGACGCCGACGTTCCACTCGCCGAAAGAGACGCTCCGCTCGCCTCTCGCCGGGACCGGTAGCCAGGCCGATCCGGAGCCGGCACGGGCGGCCACGGATTTTCCCGGGCACGAGATGCTTGCGTTCTCACGCACGCCAAACCAGCTCACGCCGATCGGCTGCGTGGCAGGCACCGCGGGGGACCTCACAGCCGGCAGCAACAGCCGGATCTCGCGGCCGTCCGGCGAACTGGCGTTCGCACCGGCCGCCAGCTTGACCTGCCCTTCAGCGTTCAGCTCGAACTCGACTCCATTGACCTCGTAAGCGTTCCCGGGGGCGGAAGCCGGTAGGTAAAGGGTGACTCGCCGAAACCCGGCGCTCGCGGCGGTCCCCGGTTTCGCATCGAACTGCCTGTCGTGTTCGGCAAACACTCTTGTTAGTCCGCCCAGCAGCGACGTGGACGCGCACTGGATCTGCAACGGACCGGATACGGATCGTTTTCCCGCAATCATCTTGACGGTGACCGGGTGACAGACCACCTCAACACGGCGGGCTTCGGCGTCGACGCGTACCCGGGAGTCGCGGGATGCGACCGTCCCGTCGCCGGCGACCGTGAATTCAATGCCGAACGGATGAAGCGTGTGCCGGCCTTCCGCCAGATCGAGCGTGACCGAGGCCCTCCGATCGAGGCGAAACGTGATCAACTCCTCCACGCGTACACTCTTGTCTTGGCCGGTCAACTCGACCATAAATTCATCAACCTGTTCGTCCGCCGGCTCATCGAGTTCCGCGTCCGACCCCGCAATGAGTTTCTGCGAAGCCGTCACGTATTCGAGGATGGACGTGTCGTCCACGCTCAGGCCGAACGGCCAGGCTGTGAGGCCCCAGCCGCCGAAAGGCGACCTCCATAGGACCTGCTTCTCCTTTACCGAAACGGTCTGGTCCTTCGGCCCGGTGACCAGTGTCAGAGTAACTTCGGCCGCCATCGAAGTCGTCGCTGCCAGAACCACCACCCCGACAACCAGCACCGTTATCGTTGCCGTGAAAAGTCGCGAGATCTTCATTCTCCGCTCCTTCTTCCTTCAAGCTTACGTACAGGGATCTGCAAATCAACGTGCTCGCACAGCCATTGCCTTCAGTTTCGCGGTCATGAGATCACCCGATACGACCAGGCGTATTCCGGTCTCGGCGCAGACATCCGCCAACTGGTCCAGCACGTTCGGCGGGATCGCCTCGTCGGCGTCCCAGACCAGGTGCGGCAGCTTGGAGGCGACCCCGCGAGACGCCGCCCGCTCCTCGAGCCGCGCCAGCGTTTCTCGCAACACGTTCACCGCCGGCGCGGACGGCACGACGACCGCATAGCGATTGAACCACACCGCGTCGAGCAGGAACTCCGGGTCAGAGGGCACGCCGTCGCGTCCCCAGTGCAGCAGCGGCAATGGCCAGGCGCCAAAGAAGGTGAAACGCAGCCGTCGGATCCGCGGCAAGTCGCCGGCCATGCGGTCGCCGAAATAGACGAACGACTGGCCCTTCCGGACCACGCGCTCCAGGAATCTGCGTATCGCGCGGTCGTGCGCGCCGCGCCAGTCGACCAGCATGGGGCTAGGCGAAACGGCGTCGATCCACGGACCGGCCAGCGGCAGTGGGTAGTACGGATCCAGCGGACGGTTGAAACGCCACAGGTAGTCGCCGACGATCACCGCGACCACGCCGAGGAGCACCAGGTCCGCCAGCAGGTGATTGATCCGGTTCAGCCGTTTGGCCAGTTCGTACTGGGGCAACTTGAGCATGATGCCGGCGGCGTGTTCGTTCTCCACCGCCTCCGTGACTTCCTCGCCCATCTTGCGGATGCGCTCGTCCACCTTGCCCGCCTCACGTGCCTGCTTGCCCTCCGCGCGGTAGGCGGGCTCCGCGCCGGACGCCGTTGTGTCGGCAGGTGGGATCGCCTCCCCTTCCGCCGCATTGGGAGGCGGGGTCGCCTCTTCATCCCCTTCCGCTTCCTCGGCCCTCAGTGCAAGCTCGGACAGCGTCATGATCGTCTCGCCCTGTGCCTCGCCCGCGGCGTCCTCGGCGAACCGTAACACGATCGGGCGACCTGTTTGGCGCGCCTGTTCCTCGATCACCGCCTGCTGTTGCTGTGCCTCGATGGCGGCGTGGATCACATCGGTCTGGTCGAGTCGAAAGGCCCCCACTCGGGCGGCGTGCTTCTCGGCAAACACCCAGCCCGCGCACGCGGCGGCCAGTGCAACCGAAAAGGCAAACTCGCGGCGGCGGCACCTTAGGAAGATCAGACATATCCCGGCAGCCGCCAGCCAGCATGCCGCGGAACACAGGCCCGTGTTGCCAAAGAGATGAAACGTCTCGTTCATTTCCGGTACTTCTTGGTCAACTCCAGGTAGTTGGTGAACGAGTAATAGACGATGTTGACGCCCATCTGCGTGGCACCTTCGGCCAGGCGCGGGTCCATCCCCGAATGCCCGGTCTTCCATGCGTCGTTGACGTCGCCGGGATGGTAGAAAACAACCAGGCGTCCCTTGTGTTTGATGCCGAGCGCGCGGGTGCCGCCATGATGCCACAGCGGCGGCGCGCCGTTGGGGAAGGGGTACGGATACCGGAAGACCGGGTCGTCGTCGGCGATCGGCTGTAGACGCTGGCCCGGGAACAGGAGCTTTGCAAAGGAGTCGAACTGGCCGTGCCACTGCCGGCCGCCGCAGTCCGCGAACAGCATGCCGCCGTCGAGCAAATAGTTGCGCATGGTTTTGACGTTGCTGCTCGAGACGTTGATGGTCCCGTGGCCGGTCATGTAGACGAAGGGCGGGGCGTAGCCCTTGGGGTACCTGCTCAACAGACGGATAGGGTGGCTTTCGGGACGGTCGGCGACTTTGAACCCGGTCAGCTCGTGGAACGTGTCGAGGAAGTTCAGATCGGCACGCGTGACGGCGTCCATGCCGTCGTCCCACCCCGGACCGTTGTACTCCATGCGGATGAAGCGAACCTTGGCGTTTTCCATACCGTCCGGCCAGCCGCCGGGCCCGTCGCCACCGGCGCCCATTTTGCCGGCCTTGGCCGTTCCCAATGTAGAGAGGATGCGGTTGGGGTCGACCTTGTAGGTAACTCGGCTCTCCTCGTCCACCTGCTTCTCGACGGTCGAGTCGTCGACGTCGGGATGGTAAAAGATAATGGCCGAGTTGGGATTCAGCAGGAACTTCTTCGGTGGCTTCTTCCTCTTCGGTGGCACGATCTTGAGCAGGGCCACCACGGGGTTGCCTCTGCCTTTGGGAACGCGGTACGGTTCCACGCAACCCACGTACTGCAGCAGCCACGGAATGATGACAATGACCAACAAATGGACCCAGGAACTAAAAAGGATGCTCTTGCGGTGAGGTGGGTCGTCGCCGTGCGTGCGCAGGTTTTCCAGCACCCGGTCGCCCATGTCGGGTTCCGCACTGTTATCGCCGGCGAAGACGCGCGAGGAGGCACGCTGCCAGGCCCATATGTAAGCCAGAGCGGCGAGGCCCAGTGCGATCAGACCGGGCCAGAGCAAATGCCACCGCAAGTGGAACAAGGTCACTGCATCGAGCTTCTGGCCGGCGAGCGTAAGCTCGCGTGCGAAGACAAGGCCCGTGACCAAGAACGCCGCGTAGACGTACAGGCAGAACAAGGCGGCCACACAGAGGAATCCCTTGCGCAACACGCTCAGCACAACACGCCCTCGCCAGAACGAAAGCGCAAAGGCTGTCAGCAGCCACAGGCCGCAGAAGGCGCTGAAGATTGCCACGATACGGACCACAACGACGACGCCTTCTAGCGCAAACGTTGCCCGCAGCCCTGGTTCGACGCGGAGCAGCACGTCGTAGCCGATCAGCAGCCAGACGGCGAAGGCAATGGCCGCATCGGCCAGGATCCCCGCCGGCACACCGAGCAACAACGCTCGGCGCCCGTCGGCGTCCGGTACAAGTATCGGTTGCTGGGTCCCGTCGCTCGCCATGCGTCACTCGTCGTTCGTGTCGCTGATGGAGATGCCCAAGTCGTCCGGATCTCGCGGGATCTCGTCCGCATCGGGCAGCTCGGTGACGGCCTCGACGATGGGCGCGTCCTTGCGCTCTTCGAGCAACGCCGCCTCGCTCGTCGCGTCCGTGTCGCTCGCGGGGACGGCGTTGGCGTTCGCCGGGGGCGACGGTTTCTCGGGAGGTGCCGGCGTCTCGGCCTCGGTCGTGGCTGCGGCGTCGGCCGCCGCTTTGCGCTCAACCGCGCCTTCGGGATCGATCCACGTATCGCGGATGTAGCCAATCGAGGTCGCGGCGGCGAATGCCACGTGGATGACCACGGCGACGATGAGCCAGAACGTGAAGCGCGTCGTCGTAAAACCGCGGACCAGCTTCTCCGGAGCAGTATTCAGACTGTCTTGTGTCTGCTTCATATTCGCCTCCATCCGGGAACTATGTTCTCGTTTCGTTGTTGTCACCGTTTCTCTTCTTTCTCTCCCACCGCCACGATGGTGCCGCCGGCTCGGGCAATCGCGCCGACCACGGGCTCGAAAACACTCTTGTCCACGCCCCGGTCGCATTTGAACATGATCAGCTTCGCGTCGGGTCCCGAGCGCAACTGCATCAACGCCGCCACGCCCGCTTCCACGGCGTCCGGGTCCGGCAACCGCTGGCCCTGCAGGTAAATCTCGCCGTCCTTGTCGATTGCCACCGAGATCCGGCTCTTCTGAATCTTGTGCACGTCTGGCGCCTGGGCCTTCGTCCACTTGACATTCGACTCCTTGGCGAAATCGCTGCACACCATGAAAAAGATGATCAGCAGGAAGGCGATGTCACCCATGCTCGTAATCGGCACTGTTATCGGGCGGATGCGTCTGTTGGGCATCTTCATTTCTTGTCTCCTTGTTCCTCGGATAGTATGCCCATGATGCCGCCGGCGGCACTGATCGCCGACATTACCTCGAAGTACGTCTGGTACGGAATGCGACCGCTCGTCTCGACGACGACGACGCGTTGGCCCTCGGGTTTGGAGGGCAACTTCAACGCCAGCAGACCCGCGCGGAGTTGCTCCATATCCACGGGATTGTCGTTGAGCATCACTCCACCCCCGCGCACGATCACGCTTGGCATCTTCTCCGTTTTCTCCGTCTCCTGCGAGCGCTCCGCCGAGGGAATCTCGGCCTGGAACCCGGCGAAACGTTGGATCGACGTCGCCAGGATAAAGAAGATGATCAGCAGGAACGCGATGTCCGAGATCGAGTCCATCGGCACGGTCGTCTCTCGTTGCTCGCGTTGGCGGACGAAGCTCATATTCGCTCTTCCGTTGCTTGCTTGACGGTGTGTTTCAGCGTGACGAAGTCCAGCAATTGGGCGCCGGCCTCGTGGATGTCCTGCTCGATCTTTCCGGTGCGCGACATGAAGTGGTGGTACGGAATGACGGCGCCGATGGCGATCATCAGTCCCGCGGCGGTCGTGGTCAGAGCTTCGGAGATTCCCGCCGCCACGATTCCGCCCTCCAGCGCGCCGGCTCCGGCGATGGCGCTGAACGACTTGATCATGCCGGTGACGGTGCCGGTCATGCCGAACAACGGCGCCGAGCTGCCGATGAAGGAGAGCACGTTCAGCCGCTTCTCCACGGCGCGCATGACCGTGAACGCGTAGTCCTCCAGGGCGTCCTGAACCAGCGTGCGCAGCACCTCGGCGCGATCGGAAACGGCCGAATGCCGGGCGTAGGCTTGGACGCCCGCCAGCAGCAAAGCCGCCACGGGACCGGGTGTGCTCGTGCACAGGTCGGCGGCTTCGCGGGTTTTGCCTTCGTTGAGCAAGCGAAGCACCTTGGCCCGCAGCGTACGCGTGTCGATCTTCGCGTCGCGCCGGAAAGCACTCCAGCGATCCAGCGCCACACCCAGCGCCAGCACACTTAGCACCAGCAGCGGCACCATGAGCGGTCCGCCCTTGATGATGTAATCAAGCATGTTCCCGGTTCTCCCGTATGATACGCTTTAACAAGTTCCAACCTTCCACAGGTGCGAGTCGCACGTTCCGCTGCCGGGCCGCTGCCGCGGGTAGCAATACCAGTTCGGCGGTCACCGGGTTGTACAGCGACTCCGTCAGGTCTGAAGCCGCCAGCCGCTCGACGAACGGTCGCTTACCGGCGGCAAACAGCAGCAGCGAACCGTCGGCCCATGCCAACCACAGGCGCCCGCGCGAGAGCCACTGACCCACGTCGACTCGTGAACGGGTGAGCAGAACGAACTGCTCAGTCCCCGCCCCGCATGCCTCTTCCAGCAACCGGCGTTCCGCGCGACGCAGCTTGCGCAAACGGCCCCGCAGGGCAGCCCACAGAATTCCGAGCCACCTCATCAGTTGTTGTCCTCCGCGTCGAGTCCCGCCATCTGTGGCTCCGAGAGACGGCCACGCGCGTACTTGGCCCAGTCCGTCTCGGGGTAATCCCACGTCAGTTTCTTAAACACGCGATAGGCTTCGATCATGTCGCCGCCATCCTCCCACGTCTCATCGCGTTTCGTGTGGCTGTCGGCGCACCAATACATGGCCTCGGCGATCAGCACCGGCAGGGCTCTCTTCGCCTCGATTACGGCGTTAAAGGCGTCGATCGCACGATCGTAGTCCTCGGCTCGCATGTAGCATTGGCCCGAAAGGACGGTCGTCTTGCCCGCCAGCTTGTGATCCGGGAACCGCACCGCCAGCCGGCCGAACACTTCCGCCGCGGTCGTAAACATCTCAGCAGATTGCATGCGGATGCGTTCTTGCTCCACCAGGTCGGTCTCGGCGTCAATCCGGGCCTTGAACCCCTTGCCCTTTGTCAGGAAGTACTGCCCAAGCCGGGCGATGGTCTCCGCGACCAGTTCGTTGTCGGGATAGCGGTACGAGAGCTTGACGTACTCTTCGCAGGCGTCGTCGATGCGGCCCATCTTCTCGTAGGTTAAGGCCTTCTTGAACTGAGACTTGGGCGCATAAGGGCTGTCCGGGTACGTGGCCACGATCTCCATAAAGCGGCTGACGGCTTCCATCTGGTACTTGCTCTTCTGCTCTGCGTCCTTGACCTGCTCGGAGAACTCCAGTGCCAGGTTGGCCAGCAGGTATTCGGCGTGGGCCCGCGCTTCGGTTTCCGGGTGGTCGCGCAGCGCCTCTTCGAGCAACTTTTTGCCCTGCCCGATCTCGCGCCGTGCCAAGTCCTCCTGGCCCATCTTGCGGTGGTTTTTGGCCATTTCGAAATACGCCTCGGCCACCGTGAAATGTGTTTGTACTGCCATCTCCGTATCGGCAAAACGTTTTGTGAACGGCTGCACCGTACCGTCGCCGCCCTTGAACACCTGCACGGCGTGCGACAGCGCGTCCGGGGAGGACACCGTTCGGTACTCGACCGCGATCGGATCGCCGTAGTTGACCGTGACGGCGTCGGGCGTGTTGGCGGCCGCCGGGTCGCCGGAGTACAGCACCGGCGAGAGGCATTTGAACTCGCCCGAATGCGCAAACGTTTCGGCGAGCGTCAATTCGCTCTTCTCCTCGCCCGCGGTGATCTGCAGGGTCACGGTGTCCTTGTCGTCGGAGAGGTCGAGGCCGGGATCGATCACACGGTAGTAGAGCGTCTCGCCGACGTGTAGATCTTTGGCCGGCCGCTGGTATCGGCGGTCCATCACGTCCATCATCGGGTCGCTGAGCAGCTTGGCCGACGCCGTGAGCCACCGCCGGTTGCCTCCCGCGTCGGTGTATGAAAAGCCGAGGAACAGCTCGTCATCGCCGCGAACGCGCACGACCGGACGGCCATCGACCCAGTCCAGGTCCGAGCCAACCTCCCCCGCTTGACCGGGCGCGGGCTTCTCGGGCTCCTCGTCCACGCGGGACGCCGAGGCCACAGTCCCCAGCAGGACCGGTACGTGGAACGTGAACTGTCCCGTGTCGAGCGCTTCCTTGTCCATATCCGCGGGGTCCAGGACGGTCACCCTCTCCGCGTAGCCCTTGGGCGGCTCGATCCGGACACCGTTACTCGGCGCGACGCTCAGCCGCACGGTGCCGGGCACTTGGATGTCGAAGTCTCCCGGTTTCGTGTCGCCACCCTTTAGCTCACGGCCGGCCGCAGTCTGAACGTACAACTCGACTTGGCTATTGCGCGAGAGGGCCACAGTGGGCCAGAGCACTTCGACCGCCAGCGGGCAGCTCAGCAGTACCGTGGCCGGCTCGCTCTGCGCGAACTCCGGCCGTGTGACCGTAATGCGGCTGCGAACGGGGACGTATTCTTCCGTTCTCTTCACATCCTGCTCGGCTTGCGCGAGTTCCAGCGCCTCGGCCTCCGGCAACCGCTGGACCGAGTATTCGTAAATGCGCAGTTCGGGCTCGACGTAGTACGTCTGCTCCACCGTGTATTTCCGCTCCCAGGGGATGCCCGGATCGGTGTTCTCGGCATCGAAATATGACAGCTCGAGGTCGTCGCCCGCGGCCATTTGCAGTTCCGACGGGCGCTGAGGCGCACCCTCAACCGGGAAGATCCGCCCGAGGAACACGCCGGAATGTGGTTCTGTCTCCAGCGCATTGAGCGCAACCGGCTTGCCCGTCGCGCCCACGCGGGCCGTGAATTCGAGCGTGTCGGTCTCTTCCGAGACGTCGCCGTCCGGATCCTTGATGAAGATGTTGACCGTATCGCCTGGCTTGAAGCGGCGCATTTCGATGTAGGTCGCCTTACGGTTGCCATGCGAGTCGAGCGATGATTCCACGAAACACGCGCTCAGATCGGCGTTGTAGAACGTGGCGTTCATGAACGCTTCGCGGAACCGGTATGTCTTCGTCAGAAAGCTCGGGTCCTCATAGGCAATGGTGATCCGGTCCCCGGGCACGACTTCCAGTTGCGTGTTCTCCTTACCCTTGACCACATCTTGCTCGGTGGGCAGGACGGTTGTGCCATCGGCGTCGGAAAGGTGCAGGCGGCGAATCGCGGGCGCATCCGTTTCAAAGTCCAACAGCCGCAGCCGCAACGTGCGCGCCGTGGTATCAGGCTGGAACGACACGGTGAACTCGCCGTTGTCATCGGAATTCGTGATCGCCGCGGGCTCGAAAACCACGTTGCGCGATGCCGCCAGCACGTTGGCGTCCACGCCATCGGGCACGGCAAACGTGTCCGGCGTGCAGGGCCCTTGTTCATCCTCAAGTCGGAACCGAATGTCACTCAGAGTGGTCGCTCTGAAATACACGTCCAGACGGTGGTACCCTTTGCCCAGGATGGTGTTCACCTCGCGCTTGAGCTTCGAGTCCGCTTTGCCGTCCACAGTGAGGATGGCATCCCAGGGGCGTATCTTGTCGGGCTCCTTGGCCGCTCCCGTATCGACAAGCTTAAACATCCGCTCCTCGCGGCGGGGCTGGTAGAAGCTCAGCCGCAGGTGCCCGATGTACGAACTGTCGGTGGGGCCCCGGCCGAGCTCGAGACGCCTGGCCAAGCCGTTGACGTCTTGATTGAAATTGATTTCCAGCGGCGGCGGGTCGACGGTGATCTTATCGCACCCGCTGGCGAGGCATCCCACCTCCAGGTAATCGCGGTACTCGTCGACCTTTTGCGGCAGGACTAGCTTGCCATTGTCGATCGGACCCGCCAGTCGCACCAACTGGAGCTGGCCCGCGCCCTGCCACGCTTCGTAGTTGCGGGGCCAGGCGCACACCGACTGGAAATCCCGGCCGTTGAGCGATGTCTGCACGACGAGCCCTTTGAGTTGGCGGCCCGGCACGTCCGCCACGATCTTCAACTCGCCCAGGGCCACGCTGTTGTTCAAGTCCACGCTGAACCACTTTGGCCGCTGGTTGTTGGGCAGCGCCACCCACGGCGGATACTCGGCCCCGGTGATGGCGAAGTTGGGCTCCTTGCCTTCCTCCGAGTCCAGCGCGAACGCCGTGGCCGGCGCCATCGTGGTTTCCACCGCGCCTTCGAAGACACCGGAGTGCGTGTCGGTCTCCTGAAGCACCAGGCGCTGCACGCGGTCGCCGCTCGACGCCGTGACGCGCACGATGATCTGATCCTTGCCGTCGGTGGTGCTCCGGTCGGGGTCCACGACGCGGATGTTGATCCGGTTGCCGGGTTTGACATCGCGGGCGTCGCGCAGCACGCTGAGCGGCGCAGCGGCGGCATCCTCGGTCTGTTCGATGTTCATCCGCCGACGAATCATGGCCTCCAATTGCGCCTCCTCCTGTTCCTCACGGGAGAGGATGCGTCCGGAAGACGCGTAAAGCTCGGAGTCGGACACGACGCGGATGCTGGCGGAGTGATCGCCGGCGATATGGTTCGCTTCTTTGAAGGCCTCGGAGTAGTCGAAGTGCACCGCGTCGCCGCCCAGCACCTGCAGCGTGCCATCGTCCCGTTCCATGGGGGCCAGGGCCGTCGCGATCTGGCCCTCGAACTTGGTCTTCGAGTCGCCGAAGGGCAACAGGCTGAACGTCTCCTCGTCGCCGGAGGCTGTCCAGACCCGGATGTCGATGCTGACCGAGCGACCAACGATGCCCAGGTTGCGGTCCTCGAGCGTGATCTTCAAGGGTTTGCCGGGCACCAGGGTTTGCTGGCTGGCGGACAGGCCCACGCGCACGACAGTGGCCTCGACGAGTTTCTTCATGCGCAGGTACAGCTTCCCTTCCAGAATGCGCGCATTGGCGTGCGAAGGGGCGATGGCCAGCACTTTGTCCACGTACTCGCGCGACTCCGGATACTCCTTCTGATCGAACTTGAGCAGGGCGTACTGGTAGTTGGCCTCGGTTTGCACGTACTCGTCGCGGTCGCGGAGCATGGTTTCCAGCCGTTGGCCCGCTCTGTCGTATTGGCCGGCGAGCCGGTCGATCGTCACGATGCGCAACCCGGCGTCGCGCTGAGCCCGCGTGCCGTCGAACTCGCCCGCGGCCGCCACCTGTTCACAGATGGCGCGGGCACGGGGATATTCCTGGCGTGCGAAGAAGATCTCCGCGTAGACGAGCAACAGGCGTGCCCGGTCCTCCGGGGCGAAGCTCTGCGGGCTGCCGTCCACCCACGCGATCATCGTCCGGCACGTGTCCTCGGCATCGGCGTAACTGCGTACGTCGATCATCCGACCGATCAGCCAGATGCTGAACGTCGGGTCGAGTTCCCGGTACGTCTGGCTTAGCAGCGCGCGTTTGGACAAGTAGGACTGCCACGCTTCCTCGAACTTACCGGCATGGTAATTGGCCTGCGCCTGAAACAGCGGAAAACGGGGATCGGCCGGGTTCACGGCGACCGTCCCCAGCAAGCCGCTCAAGGCGCTGGCACGTACGGCCATCAACCCGCTGCGCTGGTCGTCGCGCAGGCGGTCGCCCATGATATTCAAAGCGGCCGTGGCATACGTGGCGGCAAGATCGGTCGGACCGGTCTCGGCCAACCGCGCCGTGAAGTCGACCATGTGGTCGGGCACGGGTACGCGCTGTGACTGCCGGGCGAGCGTCCACAAGGCCGGGGCCAGCGGAAAGAGCTCGTCGGTCCGGTTCCGCGCCACGAGGCCCTCGAAGATCGCCCGGTGCACGTCGCCGAACTCATTCCAGTTCCACGTCGGTCCCAACCGCAGCAGGCGGATCAAAACGTCGAGTTCCTCGTTGGACAAGTCCGCCGGCGTGATGTCGCTCAAGTTGCTCATCAGCGGCTGGTGCGGCTGCATCGGCTCACGGTTGCGCGCGTCGATCCATGCGGAGAGGCTGTCGAAGAACTGCTTGCGGCCCTCTGGTGTGCGAACGGAGATCGTTCCCAGGCCGGCGCCACCGTTGGCGTAGAGATCGAAGCGAGTCTTGCCACCGTAACTTTCGAGCTTGGTCAGCATCGCGTCGCGCACCGGCGCGTCGGCGCCCATGGCCCGCTGCTGCAACTGCCAGAAACGGTCGATGTCCCGGTAGGCCAGGGGCGCATTGTCGAACCCGAACGGCAGCCGCTCGTAGGTCTGAAATACCTCGGCCAGGGCGTTGGCGATCTTGCGTTGCTCGTCACGGCCGCCGTGATTAGGACCGTCGTAGGAGCATACGGGCTCTGCTTGCCGGCTCTTGCGCATATCCTCGACGATTAGGTCGTCGAACCACGATTCCGGCGGGTACTTCTCCCGCAGCGTGGGGAACTGGCCGCGAGTCAGCGCTAGCAGATAGACGCCTCGATCGTTCCGAGTCGCGAACGCATCCTTGCGAGCGAGCACCTGCTCCATGATGTCCGGATCGCGTTCGAACACGTTCCAGTCACTCGTGCGGCGCGTAACGAGGAACCAGTTGAACACGGATTCTGAGAACTTGTTTTTCGCGAGCGTGTCGCGCAGCGACTTGGCCAGCACGGCGTTGAGCTTGAGCATCTTGTCGCGCTCCGGTGCCGGCATGCCGTTCCAGGGCCAATGTCGCCCTTCCCATATCTGCCCGTAAATCTCGCCCGCCACGTGGTTGCCGCTTTCGGGCGTGCCCGCCGCCAGTTCGGCGGCAAGCAGGTCTAACTGCAAGTCCAGGGTGTCGAACGCATCCAACCGATTGCGCACGGCGAACAGGAACGCCGCGCGGCCGAAGGGTATACGCTTCTCGCGGTAGTTCCTGACCTCCGCGTAAATCGCCCGCGCCGCCTTCACAAACTCGGGCTGGTTCTTTGCCGCTTGCGCGACCATTGCGCGGGCCAGGTTGCGGCACAGTTCGTTCGGCGCCTTGTTCGGATCGACCTGCTTGGGGTCCGTACACCGGCGGAACATCTCCTCGATCTTGGCAATGGAGTCCGCCGCCGCGTCTACCTTGGCCAGTTCGGCTTTGACTTCGCTCTGCTCCTTGGTCAGCGTGGCGATTTTCGCGTCGATGGGCTCCAGCTTCGGGTCCGTTTTCGCGGCTTCGGCATCGCGTTTCAGGCGCTCCGCGTTGAGATTGCGTGTGACGGATTCCAGTCGGCCCTTGTTGTCGTTCTGTTGCTTGCGCACGCTTTCCGCCCATTTGCGGAAGTCGCCTTGCGCCGCGTCGAAGACGTACTGGCGGTCCTCCTCCGCGTACGGGATCCAGCTCAGCCGGTCGAAGTGTTCGGCCACCTTGGATTTGTCCAGATAGTCCGGACTGCTGAACTTCCAGGCGGCGGTTGCATAGTTGCGGGCCAGCATGCTGTCGAACAGGAAGACGGGCGTCTGGGAGAGTTCCTCGGCCCCGAACCGGCACAACGTGCGCTCGTCGTAGTACTGCGGCAGCTCCTGGTCCGCCGCGCGCGGGAACCGGCTGTGGGAGCTTTTAACGCGGTCCATGGCTTCGCGCAACTGGCTGAACGAGTCCAGGAACCAGGAATCTTGGGCGGTGCGCCGCCAGCAGGCATACAGGTCATCGCCCGCTCCCAACGACGCCACCACGAGCGCGTCGTGGTTGGCCATTTGTTGCATGGTGGGGGCGAGCTTCTTGTAGATGGCGGGATCGGTGGCGTCGGTTTTCAAAGGCAAGCGCCACGTTTCGGGCGATTTGCGGAAAAAGTCGGCGTGGGCCGCCATCAACTGCCCGTAGCCTTCGCGGCTGGCGAGTGCGCCGACCCAGTGGCCGGAATGCCATCCTTCAGGATACTTGCTGAGGACCGCGTTGCGCTCGGCCTCGCTCATTCTGGCAAAGGCCTCGGGGAACAGCGCCGCCTTTTTGTCGAAGTGGGCACGGTACCTGGTTTCGTTATAACTTCCCCCACCGCCGAAACACGCCGCGACGTCGCGCATGGCGGCGGCCGTGGGCGCGGCTTCCAGATAGGCGCGGGCCGCGGCCGCCACGGCGTCGAAATCACGGTCCAGCGTCGCCGGGTCCTTGCCGGAGGAACCTGCGAAGTAGGCCAGGTTCTCGGTGAGGAACCGGAACCTGGCGGTCCATACCGGATTCTCGCGGATCAGCCCCGCGATCTTGCGGCAGTCGGGCACGGCGGCGTACTGCTCGGGGGTGGCAGCGTTCATCTCGCCCATCAGCCAGTCGAGGTAGCCCCAGCAGAGCAGCCGCTCGAGTTCCAGGGGCATTCGATCGGCCATGACGGCGGCCAGGCGGGCGGCCATGCCGGGCACGTCGCGGCGGTCGCGCGCCTGGTCGAGGTACCAGCGATCGTAGCGCTTCAGCGCCGGCGTGGTCCGGCCACGGGCGCCCAGTTCGGTCATCAGGCGGTAGCGATCGTCGGCCGCGCCCAGCCCGCCGAGCGCGCGGTACAGTTGCAGCGTGGCACCGGAAGTGTCGGTGCCGGCCGGCGCCGATTTCAGATACTGCTTGTAGCGTGTCACGGCGGCACGGACGTCGCCGGACAACTCGGCGATTTCGGCCGCTGCCAGGATCAGTTCCGGCGACGTGTCGAAGTTCTGAGCCAGGAAGCTCTTGACCAGGGCCGCGGCGACCTGCGGGCGATCTGCCTCTTTGCTGATCGCAATCAACCGGATCATTGTCTGCGGCGAGGCGGATGCCGGGTCGCGCCGAACGCCTTCGACAATTTCCTGCAATGCGGCGGCTTTCTCGTCGGGCGGGGGTGCCGCCTGTTGAGCGCGCACTGCGCCACCGAGGATCAACAACCCGAGCACAAGTCCGAGTCCTGCGTGCCAAATCCGGATGCGACTGATGAGCATTTTCTTTTCTCCTATTCACTGACCGCCGGGGCCGCGACGGCGTTGAGCTTCGCCTCGAGCTTCGGCAGGATCTGTTTGGCCTTCGCGGCATAAGGGCTATCGGGGTACTCGAACAATAGTTGCGAACACTTCTCGTGCGCTCTGCGGTAGTCTCCCGCCCGGTACGCGACAAGAACCCATTTCAATAGCATGGAATCGAGAAACTCGGCGTCGGGATGGTCCTGGAAGACTTGGCTGAGCAGTTCGTTGGCCTGCGCCGTGTCGCCCAGTTCCAAGTGGTAGTCCACCTGCTTGGCGAGCGACCGCCCGGCGAACTCGCTGTCAGGATAGCGCTCGGCGCACAGCTTGTACTGCTGGATCGATGCTTCGCGCGCGGCCGCTGCTTTCTTCGGATCGCTGCTGCCCTTGCCGCGGCCCTTGCTCTGCAATTCCGTGGTCTGGGCAATGCGGAACTGCGCTTCGGCCTTGGCCTGCGACTTGGGAAGCGCCAGAATCTGCTGCAGCACCACCATGGCTTCGGCGTACTGCTTCCGGTCGATGTGGATATCGGCGATGCCCATCAAGGCCTGATCTACCAGCGGGGAGTCGGGGTACAGCCGGTTGAAGATCGCGCACGCGGTCATGGCGCTTTCGAAGTCGTCGGCCGCAAGATGCAGTTCCCACTTGGTCTTGAACGCCTCTTCGCGCAGGTCGCCGGGAATGGGGCTTGAAGTGCGGATGATGAAGTCCACTCGCTCCAAGCCGTCCAGCGTCTTCTGCTTGGCGCCCTTCTTCAGGCCCATGCTCTTGAATATCCGCGCCAATTCCAGGTAGGCCGTGGCCTCGACCAGGTTCTTCTTCGACTTGACGACGGCGTCGGTGACCACGTCCTGCGATGCTCGGGGCTTGTTGTCGATCGCGCCGACGGCGGGCACGCTTGCCTGCACGGTGCGCGGTACGGCACCGCCCAGATGCATTTCGTCGACGAACGACGCCACGATCTCGTCGCCCTCGACGCAGCTCAGCACGTCGTCGGACGGGCTCGCCGGTTCGTCGGGCGTGGCCGCGCGCACGAGGACCGAGCCCGCAAAGCGTCCCGAGCGAACGGGCGCGTCGCCGGTCTCGGCCAGACGAACGACGATCTCGTCGCGGGTGCGATAGACCTCCTCGGGCTCCTCCTCGAGGATTCTCTGCAAGTCCACCGTAGATTGCAGCTCGTCGCCGTCCTCCTCCTTCTCCTCTCGGTAGCGGGCCACTAGCTTCACCGTGATCGAGTCGGCGGCGTCCGAGGTGTCCAGATCGGCGTCGAGAACTGAGATGTACAAAGACTGCCCCAGGTAGGCGGCCTCCGCAGTCGTCGCGAGGTCGCCGAGCTTGAATCGCACGGCCCCAGACGAGACGACGCGGACCGTTTGTTCGCGCGCCACGTTGGGCGACCCGTCGCGGGAGTTGACGTCCGTGTAGCGTGCCGTCACGGTGCCGCCGCCCAGCACCTGCACGACGCCGTCGCCGGCCCGCGCTACGCCGACCTCGGTGGGTGCCGAGCCGATCAGCACGTCGCCGTCGGCGCTGAGCGGAATGACCTCGATCTTCTCCTTATCACCGTGGCTGCTCTCGATTTCCACAAACGTTTGGCGCCCCAGCCGCAGCAACACGGGCAGGTCCTCGTCGGAGACCTTGATGTACAGCCTCCGGCCCGCTTCGGCCAACTCGGTGGACCCGCCGGCGTCCGTGTCGACGAAGGTACCGACCAGGTTCAGCGCCTCAATGGCTTTGCTCCAGTTCTTCTTCACAAAGTGGCACATGCCAATGTAGTAGTAGGCCTTGTTCGCCCATGTCGTATTGGGGAAGTTGTTAGTGATCTTACGCAGGATGGGGAAGGCGGCGCCGTAGTTGCGCACCTGAAAGTGTGCGGTTCCCATTAGGAACATACCTTCGAGGTAGACGTCCCTGTCTTCAAGGGCTACCTCGCCCATTGACGTTTCCAATTGCTTGAGATTCGCCAGGCAACTAACGGCCTTGAGTTGCTCGTGCGTGTTGATGTAGTACTTGCCCAGCGCCAGATAGGCGGCGTAGCGGACCCGGCTGTCCGGATACTGCTCGACGACCGTCTCGAGCATCTTGACGCCGCGTTCGCCCTCGCCGACGCCGATCAACTCTTCGGCCTTGTCGAACAGCCGCCGCGCCTCGAAGTCGGCACCGCTCCGCTCTTTGGCCTCGCGTGCCGCCTCTGCCGCGCCGGGCAACACTAACGTCAGGCACGCGACGGCAACGAAGAAGCGTGCCGGCGTGACGCAACAGGGAACGCGGAACCCGCAACGCGCGCGTTCCGCCATCGACCGTGTTGTTCTTGGGCGTTTCAATGCTTCGTCCTCCTATTCGGTTTCTCGGAAGTTGATCTGAACTTGCACGTCAATCCGCATCCACGCCGCCCCGACCGGGCTTGATGCCCATGCTCTCCAGTTGCTGGTGAGCCGTGCTCGACTGCCCACTGTCCGGGTACTTCGTAATCAGGCGGCGCAACTCTGCGATATACAGCTTCTTCGCCCCGGTGTCGCGATAGGCATACGCGATGCGCTGTGACGCCTCGGGGGCCTCCTTGCGAAAGAAATTCTCGATCTCGCGCAATTCGACGATGGCCGCATCGCGTTTGCCGTCCCCCAGGAAGCACTCGGCAATGCGAAACGAGCTCCGCGGCGGCGAGTCGGACTGCCGGTACGCCGCGATGGCGTCGGTCCACTGCCGCAACCACTGGTGGAACTGGCCCTTGGTGTAGTAGGCCTCTTCGGCGTACCTCGGCTCATTTAAGACACCACCGACAATCTTCAGTCCCGGCTCCGGCATCTGCAGCTCCCGATAGCCGCGCACCATGCCCATGGTGCCGCGGGCCCGGTCGGTCATGGTGGCAAACACCATCCGCGCCCCTTCCGCGTCGCGTCGATGGATAATCCAATTGCCCAGGCTTTCGCACTGGCCGTCGGACATCTGGTTGGCCTTCAGCTTGGGGATCGCGTTGCGCGCAATGGGAACGTTGCCGCTCTCGTAAAGCGCCTGGATGAGCGCCACGATCTGCTCGTTCTTCATCTTCTCGAACGACAACTTGGCGTAGTACTCAGCCAGCTTGGTCTCATGTTTTGCATACAGGGCGATCCACTTGACGATTCGGCTGTAGTCGCCTTCCTCCTGGTGGTCCGCGAACTGCTGGTCGAGCCGCGCGATCCATTTCTGTTCGTCGCCGTCGCACAAGAACTGGTAGCGGGCCTGGGCAATCTGGAAGTCGTCCCACTTTGCGTGTTTGCCTGCCATGGCCCCGGCCCAGTAACGGTAGTAGTCCTCGCGTTTGGCGCGGTCGGCTTCCTCGAAACGGCCGCGGGCGTCGATGGCGGCAATGACGCTCGTCCAGTAGTCGTTCTCGTCCGTGTCGCGCGGATGACGGTCAAAGCCTTCGGCCTTGTCGAAGAATTCGCGCAGCTTTGTCTGGTCGGGCGCGATCCGCACCAAGTAATCCAGCACCTTGCCGATGGCGTCGCAGGCGGCATCCTGATGCGACCTGCGATAATCGACGGCCACCTGCTTGTGGTACTCAGCCGCCTCGTTCCATTTTTCTTGGCGCACCAACTGGTTGGCGAGCCGGTTGATAGCCCCGGCGGCCAGCGGATGCTTGCGGTAGTCCTCGTCCTGTGCCTGCTCGGCCCAGGCCTTGATGGCCTTCGCAGGATCGCCGTTCTTCCAGTGGCAATCGCCGATGAAGTAGAGCGCGGCGCCGGCATAGTCGACCGCGTTGGGGAAATAGTCCATGATCTCGGTGTAGACCTTGATCGCCGCGTAGCGTTTATCGTCGAGTTGGAGGCTGCGGCCCTTGCGCAGCAGAGCGTAGGGCGTGGCCACGGATCGCGGGAACTGCGTGATGAAGCTGTCGTAGTCGACGGCGGCGCGCCGGTACTCCTTGTCGGCAAACGCCTTGTCCGCCTTGCGCAGAACCACGGCCTCGAAGGTGTCCAGCTTCTTGAAGTCGCGATCGGTGAGCGAGACCTCCGGCGGCGCGCCGGGGCATATCTCAGCCGCCAGGCAGACTGCGGCAATCGCCGCCATCACAGTCTGTAAGATCCGTCTGTGCATCGAGGCTCGCTCCAGTCTTAGTGCCCTTGGTCAAGTCCCATTATCTCACGCCTGCGCGCGGAAAGCAAATTCTTCCGCTCATCGGTGCTCCATGTCGAACATCAGATCTCCTAGCCGCGTGCCGTCCTCGGGGTCGTGTAACCGCACGGTGATGTTCCCGGGGTTGGCGGGCACGGCCTCTTCAGACTGGCATTCCACTAACATCGTATTGACGCCCTTGCGGATACGGACGGGTGCGCCGCTCTCGTCACTCTCCTCACCTTTCTTCCCCTTCGTCGGCTCGATGGATCGTGCGTCGTACACGACGTCATCGTTCAACCAGACTCGCACCGTAAAGCGAGGAGGCGATTTGCCTTGACCCATAGGCTCCAGCGCGTGGTTCACGTTCATGACCGCCTTACGGTCTGCGGGCGACTTCACACGTGTCGCCGCCAGCGCGAGAGAACCCGGCGACGGCAACGGACCACCCCTTTCAAACGGTATTTCCTCGCCGCAAATCGCCCGTTCCCATCCTTTGGGCGGCTTGTCGGCCTTGAAGACGTCGCCCGCCGCCGAGATGATGCTGCCGAAGTCCAACCTCGCGATTCCGCCGCCCGGATCGCCTTCCCCAGGCACCGCGTCCGGGTCTACCGCCCCCGGCTTTGGCCCTTCCTTGATCCGCCGGGAGATCCACCAGCGCGACTGGGCGCGCAGATCGGCCGCGGTCTCGCCGTCCTGCGGCACGCCGTCCGCGACGGTGACGCGGTAGGGTATTCGACACAACCCGTCGCTGCCAAAAACCTGCGGGGGAACAGGGAACGAAGCACGATGCTCGGCGGCGCCGGCGAATTCAAATCGCTGGCTTGTTTTGGCCATTTTGACGCCCGACGGCGAGGGCATCTCGATATTCAATGTGTGCGGCCGATCGGTGGCGTTGAGGACTCGCAGCGATACGTCGCCGCCTTCTACCGATCCGATTACGGTCGGGGTGACAGTGTCGGTTTTGCTCGACGGCACCAAGACAAACCGTTCGGCCAGCACGTCGCCGCTGGGTATCCCGACCCGGACGGGTAACGTCGACACCCGGCCTTCGCGGACGGCGTCTGTTGCGGTCTGGCGGGTCACCGCCGTCAGAATCCGGAACGGCGTGGCCGCGTTCGGCGCCGCCGTGATAGTTCGCGACGCTTCGCCCTCCGGAAAACACGCGCCGGGCAGTGGTGAGGTGACTTCAACCTTCAGCGGCTCGTCGCCGTCGTTGCGGAAAGAGCCCGACAGATAGAAGAGGCTGACATCCCGCCCGAGCAGATTGGGTAGCGGGTCGAGTTGAAGCTGTGAGTCTTTCCCGTCTTGCACGGGCGCGGTGCGGACGGCGCGGGCGCCGTACCGCCCGGTCCGATCCGCGTCCATCGTCATCCACAGCTTTCTTACGCGTCCCATCTCGGAAGGGATAACCCAGACACCGATACTGCAAAACCCTGGCGTGGTCTCCCAGCTCATATAGAACCATTCGCCGAAGGCGGTGTTTGCCGGCCAGTCCTGCGGCGTCTCCGGCATCCCGCTGCCGTGCGTCCCGTTGAAATCGAGACTGGCTCGTCTAGCCCCGTTGCCGATCGTTCCCGGCCATTCGTGAACACAGCCGCTCAGGCTCAGTTGCCGTATGCCCCAATAGGACGTGGCGGGACCGACGAACCCGGCAAGCCCGGTCGCCGGCGCACACGCACCCTCCGCCCACGCATCTTCCTCCCGCGCAAAGTCGCGCGGTCCGCGGCAGGCCTTTTCGTATTCCAGGTTGGTCGGCGGGCGCAGCCCCGCCCAAGCCGAGTACGACATGACGTCCGGCCAGGATAGGAAATTACAGTGCCGTTCCGGCACATCGGCCGTGTACACGCCGTCCGCGTCGCGGCGGATCGTGTAGCCGCTCAGGCCATGGAGCCTGCCATAGTGCGTCTTGGCGTTGTTGGGTTTGGACGTCTCATACGCCGTGACGCCGATGAGGTATTTCTTGCCATAGTCCAAACCTCTCACCGAGTTAAGAAACGTGACGAACTGCCCCTGGTTGATCGAGTGCTTCATGCAGTAGAAGGCTCGGTAGCCGTTGGGCCAATCGCCACTGTCCGGCACATATTCTCCGGCATCGGCAAAATAGCCGCCCGGCCGCGTCGCGTCCGCGGTGTCGATCAGCGTCAAGGGATGGCGCGGGGGGGTCGGAGAGCTGGTTCCGGGGCTGACCATGACTTGGCGCAGGGGACTCTTCGATTTGAACGGTCCTGCGGGCACATGGACCATCGCAATCGCATGTGCCTGAAGGCTGACCTGCGTCGGGTCCGCTTGGTCTTCCCCGTGCAACCAGCGGAGCGTGACGTTTTTGAAATCGTTCGGGCCGTGCCCGACCGCGTCGCGGTAGACGAACACTCCAACGCCGCGCTGGCTGTCATCGCTGAGTCCGACGTCGAGTGCCGCGCCCGCGGGAACCGGGTGCTCGCCGGAGTCGGGTGAAAGCGTGGCGTGTGCGAAGCCTTTCTCCCCGGTTGGGCGGAACTTCACGAAGACCCACGCCGCATCCCAGCTCTCGACGTCGAGTGGTTGGCCGGTGACGTTCCGGTCCGCCGGCTCCGTCCACGCCGCCCGCCAGGAGTTGTCCCAGGCGAGATCGAAAGACACGTGGCTGTACGCTTCCGTGCCAGCCTTCCACCGAAAGTTCGTAATCTTGATGGTGTCGCGGGCCGCGTCCACGGGTAACTGCGGCTCGTCTGCCGCAACGGTTTTCGGCGGGTGTTGCGAGGCCTTTCCTGCAGCAGTGCGTGCCCCACCCCAAAACATGGTCTGGTAGCGAGCTTTGGGCAGGCCGATGTATCCGCGACCGGACCCACGGCCGCGACGCTGGAGACACTGGCCGGTTGGCCAATCGGCGGGCGCCGTGTCGAAGACTTCGTTGTCGACGTCGAAGGTTCCCCCGCGCTGAAGCGGGGCGCCGGGTGTGCCCAGGGGCACGGTCCCGTCGCCGTGCGTCCCCCGGAACGCGCGCCCGAGTGTCTTGCCGACCGTGACCACGTGCGCCTGTTTCATCCTGGCCCCCCAGTAGGTCGTGGCCGTGGCTCTCTGGGCGCAGTCGGTAGCCGTCTGCTGCCTCTTTCTCGACGGCGGGGCCCACTCGTCGGGTACGGGATGGAGCGGCCCGCGGCAGACCTTCGCGAACTCCAACTCCGTCATCGGCCGCAGCCCAGCCCAAACCGCGTACGCGAGCCCGTCCGACCAGTTGATCCAGTTGCAGAGCCGGTCCGGCACCCTGGCCGTATAGACGGGCGGACGCTGAAGAGCGTTCTTTTCGTCGGCCACCGCGTCTTTCATCAATTCGTCGAGGATGTCATCCCCTGCGGGACCCGTGTCATCCAAGCCATCCAACTTTTCGCCCACACCGGCTTCGATCGAGATGGGAATCTTGGGCATCTTGTCGCCCGACGAGGTGATTGTATGACCGTCCCATTCCTCAATGACATGGGGGCGGTACCCGGCCCCGAGGTTTACCTCGCGCTTCTGAACAAAAACATTCAGATTCGTGTTCCAGGTGGTGGGTCTATCGCCATCGCCACTGATGAACGCCCGTTTGGCCGCCAGGTCCGGCGGCAGCGAGTTGAGGAATGCAGCGTACTGCCCCTGAGTCAAGTAGTGTTTCATGCAGTAGAACGCTTCGTAGCCGGTTGGATAATCGTTGTGCAGGGTGGCCGGCGGGTAGTTGTCTCCGACCGGATCCATCGATCCCCAGCCGTGGGAGAGTCCGCGATTGTGCGTGTCGTAGACCAGGTTCCCCCAAAGCCGGCCGGGCCGGGGGCCGATGCGGCGGGCGTTGGTCCCTTCTGCAACCGGGCCGCTCCAAGCCGCGTCCACGAGGAACGGTATCATCGGCTCACCGCCTCGCCAGGCACCGTCCGTAAACGCGCCGAAACTGCCGGGAGGCCAAAGCGAGTTTTCTTTTCCCGGCAACCGGCCGCCGACGATAGGCCGTTTGGGGCCGTCCGCGAACTCGGCAATGCCCATCTTCAATGGTGCACCTATCTTGAACGAACACTCGGGAACGTAAACCATCGCGATCGCGTGCGCTTTGATGGCGGCTTTGGTTGGATCAACCTTGTCCGTGCCGTGCAGCCAGCGGAGCTTGACGCCTTCGAAGTCGTTGGAGCCGTATCCGATCGCGTCGCGGTAAACGAACACGCCGACGCCCTTGCTCCTGTCGTCGGTGAGACCGACGGTGCTCGTTGCGCCGGTGGGCATGGCGTGTTCAACTGCGTCGGTCGAGAGTGTTGCGTGCTGCCAATGGTTTCGCTGGATGCTCTTCTTCGCGTCCTTTTCGGGCAGGAATTTCAAGAACACCCAGGCGGCGTCCCAGTTCTCAACATCGAGCGGCTTTTCGGTAACGTTGTCGGCCGCGGCTACGGTCCACCTCGCCCGCCAGGAGTCGGACCACGAGAGGTCGAACGTCACATAGCTATACGCGTCCGTGGCAGGTTCCCACTTGACGTCGGTCACCGCCAGATCGAACGGCGGCTCGCCGCGGAACCGCGCAGCCGGGTCGTTGTCCGCCATCACGCCCGAGGTGGCGGAGAGCAGCAGCAGGCCTGTCGCAATTCGCGCCAACCGGCCCACTGACCAGATTCCGTTTCGTACTTGCTCGTTCACTGGTTTCGCCTCTTTTGTTTGTTGGACAAGTCAGACCGGTCTGACGGGTCGGACTGTCACTGATCACTGACGACTGATGACTGGTCACCAACTACTGCTCCCAAGGGCGCTGTTCGGACGGCGCGAAATTTGTGCCTCCGCTGCGTATCCGTCACGGCCGCCCTCAAACGGTCCGATGCGCGCGCACGGTCGAGTTCGGGGTACCATGTGCAGCGTATCCCTGATCCGACGGCATCATCCTGTGGCCAGTCAGCGGGCAGCCTCAGGGAGCCGTTGCCATGCGTGCCCTGGAACCTGCGGCCGGTGGCATTGCCGACGGTCACGGCGCGCTCGCCCTGTTGTTCCCAACCTTTGACCGCATCCCATTGCCAGGTCTGAAACGCGCTCGCACCCCAATAAGACGGACCGACCTCGTCCGGGATCGGCAGGCGCGGGCCACGCACAAGCTTCTCGATCTCCAGCTCCGTCATCGGCCGCAATCCTGCCCAGGCCGAATACGCCGCGCCGTCCGCCCAGGACAGATGGGGGATCCCCACGCCGGCCCGCGCCCCGCCGTTCGCCCAAGTATAGGTGTAGTCGGGGGCCTGCCCGGAACGCAGGACCCGGGCGCCGTGCCGTCTTTCCACGGAGTCAAATCGTGCCTCCGCCTGATCCACCGGCAGCGTGTTCAGGAATTCGGCGTACCGCCTGGGTGAGATATGTTTGAACATGCAGTAGAAGGCCGAATAACCGTTAGGGAAGGCTGCCGGGATCTTGCCACCGTCCTCCGGTTCGGCGCCGCGCGCCCAAAGCCGGCCCTTCTCTTGGCCCGTTGGAATTGCGACAGGACCGGTCACCCGGTACGGAGTGCTGTTGTCGGTCCCGTCGGTGTACGTATAGAACGAGTTCAGCTCCGTTCCACCGGTGCCCAGATAAAACGGTCCCCCGGCCGCGTATACCATTTCAAGGCCAAACGCCCGGATCTCCGCCTTGGCGATATCCGCGATGCCCTCAAGAGATGTCAGGTCGGCGACGACCGTAACGCCGCGAGCGCTAATTGCGCCCTTCCCGTTGGCCGCCCGCCGCAAAAACACGCCGGTAAACCCGTCGTCGCCATCGGGTACCAGGAATTCCAGACGAGTGTCACGGGGCTGGCCGGGGAACGTGTCGGGGTTGCCCTCGATTCCGCCGATCCGCTCCTTTCCCGTGCGGCCCTCAAAGTAGGTCAATGCCTGGCCGGCGGTTGTGGCGGGCGGTATCTTCCGCTGGCCGTAGCCCGTCGGATTCAGCACGCGGTCCGCCGCCAATCGGACATGCTGCCACGGGGCGCCCTTGTTCGCCCGAGCCTTGAAGAAGACCCAAGCCGCGCCATGGTTGATCTCGTGACGCCAAGAAGCATCCTCCCAGGCAACATCAAAACGAATTGTCGCAGTCTTCGCGTCGCGCGGAACGACCTGCAGGTTCGAGAACAGGACCTGGGGGTCGAAGAACCCGGTTGCGCCCGCTGTGCGGGAGCCGAGGACCACAATACAGGCGAGCGCCGCCAAACCGCGCCACGCCATTGTCCGACCGCTAACGACGACAATCGGCTGTAGTCTGCTCTTCATTGTACTCCCTCCACATCCAACCCCAGGTTCCTTATTCGTTCGCCGGTCGTTGCGTCGTGGAACAGTACAAAGACATTCGCAAGGGTCGAGGTATTGTCCGCATTCGCGCGGCATTGCACCAGCATTGTATTTTTGCCTTTGCGAGTCCGGACAGGCTTGCGAAATATCTCGGCATTGGACCGCGAATCGTACGCGACTTCGCCGTTAAGCCAGACGCGTCCGACGAAGGGCTTCGTCGCGGGACCGGATCCAGCGCCGCGGCTCTCGATCAACGCCTCGTCAAGCCACGTCCCGCCCTCGGACTCGCTGGCTACTTTGATGACCACTTCTCGGTCGGCGGGCGCTATCGCCGTTGTTGCCGCCTGTACAAGCGTGTTCTTTTTCGGCAACGGTTTGAGACGGCCGAGCCAAACGCTCGCACCGTGTTTCACCGGTTTCCAGCTATCTGGTGGCTTGCCGGTGTTGAAGAGGTCGGCCGGCGGATCCCATGTCCGGTCTCTCTTGGCGGCGAGTCCGGCCTTGCCAAACTCATCCAGCAGTCCGCCCAGGTCATCCGGTTGCTCGCCGTTCAAAGACGCGTCCGTCGCCGCCTTTTCCGCCGCGGACCGAATCTCTTGTTGGCCGATTCGCCACCGCGACTGGACACGCAGTTCGGCAAAGGCATCGCCACCCTGGGGCGGAGACTCGGCCACGGCAACCCGATACGGTATCCGATGGAATCCCGGATCGACGAAGACCTGGTCACCCGAAATGGGGAACGAGGTCCGTACTTCTGCTTGGGCTTGGATGTCGACCCTGCGGCTCTTCTCGGGCATCTGAATGCCGGAAGGCAGCATCTCGATCGTCACCGCATGTGCCCGGTCGGTGAAGTTCGCAACCAACAGCGTCAATGCACCGCCGTCCAACGAACCAACAACCGGCGGGGCAACTTCCGCCGGATCGATTAGCGGCAGCCGAGTATCCCGTTCGACCAGCACATCGCCGCCGGGGCTCAGAATCCGGAGGGTCAGCATCTGCCCCCTGCGAGAAGTGCGTGCAGTCTTCCGGGTCAGCACCGTCAGGACCTTAAATGGCGTGGCGGCGTTCGGGCTGGCAGTGAAAGTGCGCGACGCGGCACCCCCTGGAAAACACGCATCGGGCAGGGGCCATGCCAATTCAACCGTCAACGGCTTGTCGCCGCCGTTACGAATCCGGCCGGAGAGATAGAAGAGGCTGATGTCGGGTTGTCGCAGATCCGGCAGCGGGTCGAGGTCCAGCACGAGGTCGCCACGCGGCTTCTGTCGATCGCCGGCCTGCGTCCCAGTCGGGGAGGGGGCCGTGCGCACGCCACGCCAGCCGGTGAAAT
>Ga0180429_10000787_pt1 | contig 27666 bp, 26 predicted proteins | sample SS_ome_FD_132428 | JGI IMG/M metagenome (GOLD analysis project Ga0180429, IMG submission 132428) | Hypersaline lake sediment archaeal communities from the Salton Sea, California, USA - SS_1_S_1 metaG | ecosystem: Environmental > Aquatic > Non-marine Saline and Alkaline > Hypersaline > Sediment ...
GACAAGGAGATTGGCCACGAGTGGGACGGTTCCGACTGTCTGGGCGAGGCACTTGCCCTGAAGCCCGACACGGTCATCTTCAGCGACTACGACAAGGGGTGCTGGTCGTTCTCCAACTGGCGCACGATAACCGGATACTTCTCGGCCAACTCGCCTCCGAACTCCACCCGTAGACTCGTGGTGGACGCGAAACGCAGGCTGGAGTGGTACAAGGGCGCCGGCGTGATCAAATGCAACAAGGGGGAGTGGGAGCGGTTCGGCGGAGACAACCTGTGCCCGGTAGATTCCCACGCCGTGGTGACGAAGGGGAAGGCGGGCCTGTCGCACGCTGGGCCACCGGGCTGGGGTCGGGCGGGGTTCCGCGAGTGGGACGACATAGCGGCGCCCGGCCACGATGTGCATGACGTGACCGGGGCTGGCGATATCGTGGGGGCCGTGATCGCCGTAGGGCTGTCGAGGAGGGTACCCATACGGCAAACGCTCGAGTCCGCTGTCAACGCCTCCAGCGCTTCCGTGACGAAACCTATGACTGGTGTGGCAGACCCGAGAGACGCGGGACTCCCGGAGAGAACGACGTGAGCAGACAGGACCCAGCGTATCCGGCGTATTTATCGTTTTCACCAAGAACTCATCGTGTGAGCGTTTGCAGCGACATGCACGAGATGATGATGCTGGTCAGGTCCAGGTACAACTTCACTGGAAAATCCGGTGTCGCGGTGTGCTGCGCGGATGGGGACGAGGCTGCGATGCCGGACCTGGTCGCGTCGCACAGGGCCGGGGAGGGTCTGGGGGACTTCGACGTGCCGTCGTGTGACTTCTGCCTGTGGCTGCGTGGTTTCTCCGACGAGGTAAACAGGAACCGGGGAGTCGCCGAGGCAAAACTGGCAGAGGCATCCTTCCGCTGCAAGACGCTGTTCTTCTCGCCCGGCCTATCTAGGCCCGTAGAGGAGACCGTACTCAGGCACACCAGATACGAGCATGCGAAAGAACTCGGGCGCGTAGGCGGCCGGCCTGTGTACATGTGCTGGTAAGCTACTATTTGCCGGTTGCGACTTGGAATGCCCTCTCTGTGGTGAAGGCCGACACCGCCTCCCACAGCCTCTCCTTCGTGTCCTCCGAATACCCGCCGAAAAAGGGACCCAACGGAGCCGATGCGGCGGCCTTGCCCCGCTTCCCGCCGCCGGTGGACTCGCCGAATACGCGGGTGACGAACTCATTCAGGCCGACAGAGGGGTTGGAGCACCGCACGACGCCGACTATCCTGTCGTCGATGATGCCGAAAGCCACGCAGGTGTCCACGCCGTCGCGGCGGGCCAGATCGTCAGCCACCCACGCTAAGGCGTCTCTCGACTCTTGGGTGAGAAAACCCAGCCCGGTCACTAGGACGTTCGTATCCTCCTTCGCGGCCTCCTCGGCGGTCTTCCGCAGCTCATACCAATGCTTCGGTATCGGATAGCGGATGATCTGCCGCAGCACTTTCTGTATCGCGAACGGGTGCAGGCCCGCAATCGCGCGTAAATCGTACTCGGCGGTGTCGTCCGTGGACAGCTCCTCCGTGTCCGTCCGGACGCCGACAACCATGGCGGTGGCGACGGTCTGGTCGTCCTCGTTGTCGGCGTCGAACCCCAGGCCCATCTCCTGCATGATGTCCCACACAATCGCGCACGACGAGCCGGCGTGCCTGAAGTCGGCGTGCCCTTTCCAGTTCTTCGGGACGCTTGCCTTGGGGTGGTGATCGAAATAGGCGTCGAACTCTATCTGACACTCGCCCGTTCTGTCCCATGTGGAGGGCGTCGCATCGACCACGATCTTCAGCGCGTAGTCGTCGTCCGGCAACGTGCCATCCTCCTCCAGCCTCTTCAGATCGATTGTGAGCAGATTGACCGCTGTCTTGTTCTGCGGATGCGACACCGAACCCTTGTAGAAGATGACGGGTTCCGCTTGGTATTTCCTCCGGAGAATCCACTGTATGCCCATGGCCGCCCCAATGGCATCCGGATCGGGCGTGTCGTGGGTCACAATGGCCACCTTGGACGCAGGTTGCAGGTCCAGCGACTCAAACCAGCCCTTCGTGTCGGCCGCTTGGGCATCGTGCTCTGTTCGTTGCTTCTTGGCCACGCGCATATCTCCCATCGTTCACCCATTATAGGCCCGCTCGCTGCGGGAGTCGATAGAATCGCGCATGCCGACATACACCTTCAAATGCCAGGAATGCGGCGATCGCATCGAACAGATCATGCCGATAACAGAGTTCTCCCGCGAAATGGAGCTTCGTTGCGACGGATGCGGGAGGGAGACGCCGCACCGCTCCGTCCCCACCGGCGGGAAGTTCTCCTGCAAGGGAACCGGATTCCCTTCGACCAATCACCGCCTGAAGCAGGAGCGGAACAAGAAGTCGTCGCAGAAGAAGCAGATCATGGTCAACCGGGAGAAGTCGGGGGAAGGTGTCAGCAAGCTCGACGATCTCAAGAAGCCCATGCGGTAGGCGCCTCCGACAACATGGCGGCGGCCTCGGATCGCGAAAAGAACCGATTCGGGTGCCCCGGGAACACGAACCCCTGCTCGATACCCGGCATGAATCGCCTGAAGTCGCCGTCCTCGTCCGTCTCGGCCCAGAACTTGCGAGGCACAACCGTAGGCATGTGCCACGGGTGCGCCGGGTCGAAGAAGATTTCCCCGGTGGGGGCGAAGCGAAATGCCGGTCGGAGGCCCAAGGTCCAAACCTCGAAAGAGGTGCCACCCCTGCCCTCCCACACATCGTTCTCGGCTAAGATGTCGTTCGGCGTCTCCTCGACGATGGCGGTCGCCACCCTGATCGCGATTGCTCCGTAATCGATCATGTCGTAGCGGGGTGGACAAAAACAAAACCTAACCCCGCGACCGCGAAAAAGACTCCCGACCCCTTTTTCGGGGTGGACGCGGGGGGCTTGTATTGTCTTTCCCCGCCACCCTGGAGAGAGACATATAGGAGGTCCGCAAATGGCTCAGAAACCATCGGTAGCCGTCATCGGGGCGTCGGGCGTCGTCGGGGGGAACATGGCCAGGTTCCTGGTCACCAAGGCACACCTTTTCTCCAAACTGGCGCTGTACGACATAAACCCGGGCGCGAAATACGGGGACCCGGGCAACCCGACCGTCACGACCGACGACAAGTCGGTCGCCAGCGGGTGCGACGTGGCGTTCGTGTGCGTGCCGACGGAGGAGCTGGGGGACGGCTCGGCCGACACATCGATTGTCGAGGAGGTGTGCTTGTGGGCCGACGCGGACATCTTCGTCATCCGCAGCACGGTGCCGCCCGGCACATGCGAGAGGGTGATGGACGCGACGGGCAGGGACATCGTGTTCCAGCCGGAGTATCTGGGCGAGAACCCGTCCGGAAACGCCTACAACGACATAGGTGCTAGGAACTGGGTGACGCTCGGCGGACCCAGAAGATGCACGATGAAGGCTGCGGCCTTCTACACCCGCCTCTACACCGCCGATTGCCGCATCATGCAGACGGACTTCCGCACGGCGGAGATGGTGAAGTACATGACGAACACCTTCCTCGCCATGAAGACTGTCTACTGCGCCGAGATGGCCAGGGTTTGCGAGGCGCACGGGGTGGACTACATGGCGGCTCGGGAGTTGTGGCTCATGGACGAGAGAATCGGCAGGAGCCACACATCGGTCTACGACAGCAATCCGGGGTTCTCTGGGAAATGCTTCCCGAAGGACATGGCTGCCATCATCAGGTCTTCGGAGTTCAGGGGGTTTGAGGCGAAGCTACTGAAGGCCGTGGATGCGAGGAACGACGAGCTCCGTGCGCAGTGCGGACTGAAGACGGAGGCCGACCAGCTAGCCTAGTTCACCCGATGGAGTCCGCTTCAATCGAATCGTACGCCTTGCCGATCTCCTCGGCCAAGGACTCCAGAGTGTCGCATTGGGTGAGCCGGATCATACGCCTGTCCTCCCACACCTCGACGACCGCTCCCGCCGGAACTGCCGGCGCCCACGATTCCTGCTCGCCTGTGTCGGAACGACTTTTGCCCCTCCCAGCCACCATGACCTGCGTTGGGCCAGCCGATATGACCGTAACACCCCTCCAGACAAGCGCGGCCGCGCTGTCGCAAGCCTCTCTGGCTGCAACAACCCATTGCCTCACACCTTCTCCCAAGGCGGGGTTGCGGATGTAGACGAGTCCGGGGTGCAGGCCAAGCTGCCTGCGAAGGGCCGTCGCCTCGTCGAGTTCCGACATCAGTATGGGTCGTTTCCGTTTAGGCATCGTCGATCGCCTCCCCGGCCAGCTCGGTGATGCGCTTTACGATTGTCGCGGCGTCAAACCTAGATTTCACCCACCCTCTGAGTCTGGAGGACATCTGTGGATTATACGCCGCCAGCTCCTCCCTCAGCCTTTCGGGCGTACATATGCGGGCACCCAGCAGCCTGCCGGAGCAGTTGGTTTCAATCAGCCTCGCGAACGACGGCTCGTCTTGGGGCATACATTCGGCGGGGCCGCCCGGGGCGAAGAACAGCGTGGGCCTGCCGCACATCATCGCCTCATACGCGGCTCGGCCGGTCGCTATTACAAGATCGCTGCCCTGCATCAGCCTCTCTATGTTGTACTCCACGCGCCGCTTCCGCGCTGCGCCTGTCTTCGTCGCTCTCCACGGACTCCGGATGCGGAAGCACCTGAGCGGCACATCGTCTGCGTCCTTCCCTACAAGTGTGACCCTGGCGCCGACAGACTTCGCGTAATCCATCACCACGCCCATGCGGGGCCTTCTGGACACCACGAGGATCTTCTTCGGGGACTCGGGGAGAGGAGTCAAATTGCGGAACCTTTTCGGGTCGATGGGCACCCTGACGAGCCTAATCCTCTCCGGGGCCATCTGTCTCGCCTTCAAGAGGTAGGAGCAAACCTCCTCGGTGGACCCGAGGTGCAGGGTGTTCCTGTATGTGGCGGCCTGGGTGGCGGCGCGCGGATTCAGGTGCATGATCAACTTCGGCACCGAGGGAAGCGTCTCCCCGAGAAGGTCCGTCGCCTCCCGCGAATAACCCAGGCAGAAGTCCCAGTAGCCCGCCGCTATGGTCTGCGCCGACGAGGGGGGTATCAGGGTGCATCCCCGAACCGAAAGCAGCTTAGGGAGCAGGTACGCCGTCTTGGAACTCCTGTCCCGCTCATGCCTGCGGTTCGTGAGCAGCACGTGCACGTCCGCGCCGTCTCGCAGAAGCAGGCTGGCGGTGGTTTCAAGGTGGGATCCCACGCCGTCTAGGGCGCGGAGCGCGGAAGCGCAGAGCAGCACCCTCATCGCTACCCCTCCGCCCTCGGCTCCGCTTCGTAGGCGTCCTTCAGAACGAAGCACTTTGCCGAATCGTCCGTCATCCGGCCGTCCCGCATGACATACAGGATGACATCGACATCGTCGATCAGCGAACCCGGAAGACCCAGACTCTCCGGGTCGAACCGGTCGGGGTTGGTGCCCAGGTCCCTCGTGCTCCAGTTCATTATGACCGGCGCCCCGGCCGCGAACTTGCGTATTTCGGCGAGCCGCTTGCGCACCGCAGCGTCCCTCGCCTCCATGGCCTTCTCGGCCGGGTCGTCGTCCGGACCGACTCTGGGGGTCGGTATGTCGAGGGCCGCCATGGCGTGATCCGCGAGCACCTCGTCATCCCTGTGGCCAAAGAGCCGCCGCCTGGACCACAGCTTCACCCCGGAGCCAAGCGGGCCACAGGCTAACACGACCGCCGACGTGCTCTTCATCACGCGGGCGTACCAAGCTGGATCGAATGCCTTGAACTTCATGGTCTGGTTCCGACGGCCTCCCTAGTCACGCCGAGCTCCCTGTCCCGGGACTGCATCCACTCGTCGAGCTCCGCAACGGAGTAGAGCACCGGAATGCCGTTCTCCTCGGCGAACTTGATTTCGGCGAGAACCCCCTTCGAGTTCTCCCAGCCGGACGCCACGGTGATGGCGTCGCACCGCAGGAGGAGCGCCAAGTCCGCGTCAAGGTACACGCTGTCCGGCATCTCCCCGCCGAAGAAGGCCGAGTTCAGGCACGGTGCCACGGGTATGACCCGCGTGCTGTCACGATTGAGCTTCCAAATCTCCATCGCCTTGTCGGCGGATTTCTCGATGTTCTTGCGGAGCTTCCATTCCGTCGCGGCCCTGTACGGGCCAGCGACATACACTACATACACCTTTTTCACCTTCTCTGTCTTTGTCATGCGGCATTCTATCCCAGCAGCCTGCTCGCGACACTCTTCGCCTTGTCCCTGATAGGCCACACCTTCTTGGGTGCCACCTCCTCGCCGTCCGACACGCCGGGATGCAGCGGGCCGGGGCTGCGCTTCACATACTCGTGATCTTCCCAGACGGTGGCTGGACCCACTCTCCTGACGGGACTGCCCGGATAGGCGTTCGCCACCAGCCTTGCGGCGGCTTTCCTAGCGTTGTCGCCGTCCTCGGTGAGCCTTGTCACAGGCTCTTCCTCCTCGATGTCCCATGCGCTCGGCCCGCGGGTCCCGGGCGGCTTCTTCTCCTTCCTGTAGTACGGAAGTAGCTGTCCGCTGTCGCTAGGGCCGGTGGTGTCGGAACGGAGCCTCACCATACCCTCCATTCGATGGGCCTGTAGACCCGAAAGTCCCCGGCGACGCCGCGGCACCTGGCGAGCCTCCTGCCGAGCCGCCTGGATGCCTTTTCGTCCTCCAGGTACGCGAAGTCCGCCAGAAGCGATCCCCAGTCCCAACCGCTCTCCTCGTCCCCGCAGAACAGGACGGTGCCGGCGACGGCGACGGCATTGGACACGATGAGCCTGGACTCGCGCCTGCCTATCAGCTTCGGCGCCTGCCTCGTGTCGCATATCGACAGATCATGCACCCTGAACCCGGGCTTCCGTCGATACCGCACGGCCAAGTTGGATGACATGCACCTCCTCCAGGACGCAGGGTACACATCCCCCTCCGATGTCCTCCTGTCTAGGTACGGGCCGCCGATCTCCACCGTGTCCTTCGGCGACAGTACGCGATCTATGACCGCGGTGAACTCTATCTTGGCTTTCCTGTCCACGCCATGACGGGGCGGAGAAAGAGAACACAAGGCGGGTGCGGGGCTTTATATCGTCCTCACGAGCGCATACTGCCGATGGCCTCCAGATACCACATGGCGTCCCGGCTGCTATCGGCCGCATCCACCACAAGCGGACTGTACCGCAGCAGGCTGGAGCAGGTCGTGGGCGGCTTGCAGCGGAGGCTGCTCGCCTTCGGCTCTCTCCTGCTGCACAGGCTCGTCGAGGAACACAGGTTCGCGCTGCTGTTGGCGGAGTTGGAGGAGGGGCACGACATCTACATGACCCGCTCGCCGCAGGCCGAAAGCCCCGACGAAGAGCGGGAGGGGAACGACATCGCCAGATGGTCCCGCGAGGACATCAGGCGAATCCGAAAGCTCGTCCGGGAGCGTGCTGAGAAGGTCCGCGCCCTAGAGAGGGACTACAAGGAACTCGTCCGGGCCATCAGGTCGATCGAGGACTGGCTGGGCCCAGCGGTGCTCGCGTACGCGTACCACATGGAGCTGCTGGGGGAGGTAAGCGAGAATCCGGCCTCGCGCGAGAGGAAGGCCGTCGATCGGGACGAGAGCCTGCGGGACCCGCACTTCGACAAAAAGCCGCCCAAACTCCCCAAGGCCGGCCGGCCGCTGTTCTCGGACCGACCGGAGGCGGAGAGATGGGGCCTGCGGCAGTGGGGGAACATCTATAAGCACGGGCGGGACCCGGACCGCCTCAACCCGATGAGTCTCGACCATGAAGCCCACGCCGCCGCGGCCCTCCTGGAGAAGAGCATGGACGAGCTGAGGTCCAAACCCTGGGAGTCGTGGTCCCGGTCCACCGCGACCGACGACGAGGGACACCCGTACCCGAGCTTATTGGACGCCGTGCACGGTTTCCTGACGGCGTGCCGCGTGGCGATAGCCGAGGACGACGCGGCTGTGGCGAGCGAGTGGGACAGGCTGCGGGCCATCGATCGCGCCCCGCTCCAGATGACGGGGGCCAAAAAAGGGAAATGGGTCAAGAAAAAGAGGTGGGACTGGGACAGCCTCGCAGACTTCACGGAGAAGACCACTTTCGAGGAACGCGTGGAAAGGAAGAAGCGGAAGTACAAGAGGGACAAACTCGGACGCTTCTCCAAGTAGCCACAGTTGACATCCGGCCGATCCCCACATACCATTCGGCATGAGCAAGAAAAAAAGGAAGGGGAGCGGACAGAGGTACGACGTCATGGGGACATTCTCGCCAGACGACGTGCTGCCGCACATAACCCGCGAGCGGACGCGGAGGGACTACACCGGGGACGACGGCCGCGTGTGGAGCGTCAAGATGAACTCCCACCGCTACTGGACATTCAGGGAAAGCCTCAAATGCGTCGTCTGCGGGCTGGAAGGCACCGTGATGTCCCTGGAACGCGGGAAGTCTGACACCGGACAGCCCCACTTCAACCTGTACGCCGTCCTGCCCAGCGGAAAGCGCGTGCTCCTGACGAAGGACCACATAGAGCCCCGCTCGAAGGGCGGTCAGGACGCTGGCCCGAACTTCCAAACCATGTGCACGGTGTGCAACGGGCTAAAGTCGAACTACCGGCTCACTTTGGAACAGGTGCAGCGGCTCCGGCTCGCCGCGAACGAGCTGGCGGGCAGCCAACTCCCGGAGGTTCCCAAGGGCACCGTCCGCCTGGTGCTGGACAGGCTTGCAGAGAGGATGTCCTCGGCGGACTGGGGCGACGCGCCCATGACGGCGGGCGAGCTGGCGGCGATGCTGCTGAGGAACCCCGACGCGGTGGTGTCGATAGGCGAACCCGGGACCGGGCGGGACCCGATCAGGTCGATCGCGCAGGCCACCAGGGGCGTCCTCGACTCGGACGCGCTCCCGGAGCAGTTCCTGGTACTGACCGCTACAGCACCGCAGTGACGACGTTGGCGGTCCCGTGACTGCCGTCGCTGGCGTCCTCGTAAGTCACGACGGCCTGCGTGGAGCTGATCCCGGCCACGCTGTACTTCTCGGATCCGAGTCCGGCGGCGTTAAGGCCGTCCGAGGCGCCGCCGAACGACACGGTGGTGCCGGACACCACGCCCTCCCTGACCTTCGCCTTGCTGCCGTCGTAGCCGTCGCGGTACGCGACCATGATCTTGCCCGTGCTGAGCGCCCCCAGCTCGCACTCGACGGGCTGGTTCTGGAACTCGTAGTCGCTGCCGAAGCTGATCGTGGTGCCTGTGCCGCCGCCGGCGACCGTCCCGACCTTCACGACGGAGCTTCCGGACTGCCCGTAGGCAAGGACCACATGCTCGCCGTCCCCCAGATCGGCCACCGCCACCTCGTAGTACGCGTCCGAGGCCTTCCAGGTGGCCACCGTCCCGAAGCTGATGCTCGTGCCGCTCACCGTCCCGACGCGGGCCTTGCCGGCCCAGCCCGACACATCGACGTACACCGCGACGAACTTGGTGGAGCTGATGGCCGCGACGCACGGGTAATGGGCATTGGTGCCCTGCATCTCCACCCGCGTGCCCCACGAGATGGTGGTGCCGCCGCTGGTGTCGCCGACCCTCGCCCAGACGTTGTTGATGCTCTCCCTGCCGACCGCCACGAAGTGCGTGCTGTCGAGGGCCGCCACATGGGGATAGCCGATGTTCCCGGTATGCACCTGATAGTACGAGCTCGGCGTCGAGACGGTGGTGCCGCTGATGACGCCGATCTGGGCCCTCATCTCCACGTTCGAGAACTTCCAGACCACGACCACATGCGTGGAGTCGAGCGTGTCGCAGTCCACCCACGGCTCCCCGTTGGTGCCGCCGAAGCCCTGGTCGCCGCCGAACGCGATCGAGCTGCCCGTCACCGTGCCGACCTTGCCGTACACGTCGCTCGTGTTCCCATATGCCACGAACACATGCGTGGCGTCCAGCCTCGTGACGGAGGTACCCCGGGCCTCGGTGCTGAGGAACTCGCTCTGCGCGCCTACCGACGGGCCGCCGACCGCCACGGTGACCTCGTTGGACTCGTCACTCTGGAGTTCCCCCGTGGACAACACAAAGGGGGCCGCCCCCTGGGCGGCCCCCCGAGGTGGAGAGAAGCCCCTTCGTCAGTCGGCGTCCCTGTGGATTCTCGGGCCGTAGACCTTGGACGGGTCCGGCCTGGCGTCCCGCGGCCACAGCCACGTGTGCATGCCGGGGTAGCCCGGGTCGGCGGGGGACTGGTCCGGCTCCGCCCTCGCGCCGGACTTGAAGTCGCGGCCGACGTCCTCGATCGGCATCTTGGCGAGCGTCTCGGCGTCGGGCACCTCCGCGGCGTCGTCGATGGCGAATAGCACGCCCGTCCGCTCGGCCCAGTCCCTCATCCGCCGGATCGGGACCACGAAGTTGAAGGTCTCGCCCGCCCCGCGGGTCAGCATGCCCATGTACTGCCCGGTGCCCTCGAAGAACACGCCGCCGCCCGAGGAGCCGGGGAACGCCGTGACCGTCGTCTGGTCGTACACCTTGCCGTACAGTATGCGGCCCGGCTGGCTCACGATGCCGTCCGTGACCGAGTTGGAGCCGCCCTGCCCGAGCAGGCTGCCCACGTGCAGAAGCTTGGTGCCGACGCTCGGGATCCTGTCGTCGAGGTAGAAGTCGGCCGAGGCCGGGATGAAGTTCCTCTTCCTCACCCTCAGCAGGGCGAGGTCCTCGCCGAAGTCCGCGTCGGAGTAGCGGATGACCTCCGCCAGCATCTCGATCTGCCCGACCTTTCGGCCGTCCTCGTACAGGCTCTGGATGATCGCCACGTCGGTGAACTCGACGATTGTGCGGGGAGTGCCGTTCGCGTCGATGACCTGCCGGGTGCGGCGGTTCCCCTCCACCACGTGCGCGGCCGTCCAGACGTAGTTGACGCCGTCCCTCGTCTTCACCACGCCGGAGCCCTCCCCGTAGTCGGCCCTGATGGTGACGGACACCTCCTGGAGCCTCTCGGGCAGCGTCATCTCCGCGTCCGTCCCCTGCGCGAGTGCCGCGGGCGCGGCGGTCGCGAGGAGGCCCAGCAGCATTGCGAACAGTGTTGCGGTTCTCATCTTGCTTCTCCTGTCACAGGTACTCTTCCTGGTGCCGGGCCTCGCCGGCGGAAACCGCACTATTATACGCGACGGGTCAGGCGACGGGGGGGCAGGGGGTGAACTCCGCGACCAGCACGGCGTCCTCCAGGACGGTGTGCACGGCGGACGGGTCAGTGGAGTTGGCTATGGCGGGGGTGGACTCCCACGCGGAGTGGGCCGGTTCCTCGGCCCTCCAGCGGAGCAGCTCCCAGCCGGGGGCGGGCACGGCGGAGACGCGGACCCTCTCGCCGTCGCCCCGGGTCGTCGTGCCGGGCGCCGGGAGGACCCGCCCCTCCCCCTCGGCCCTGAGCGTTAGCTGGTGCGTGCGGCGGCCGTCCGCGTCGCACGGCGAGGGCGCCGGGGCGCAGCCGCACGGGTCGCCCCACATGGCGAGCGGGAGCACGGGGGCCTCGTTGGAGTCGACGCTCCACGGCCTGCCGGGCGCCTTCGCCCGGGCGACCACCGTGTCGCAGGCGTCCAGGGACTCGACGGGCATGGTCCACTCCCCGGACGCCACGGTCGCGGTGCCCGGCAGCGGCTGGCCGCTCACGTACACCCGGACGAGCGTCCCGTCCTCCTCGGCGCTGGTGCCGCGGACCTCCGTGTCCACGTCGAATATCGGCTCCGACACTGCGGGCGGGGCCGTCGCGGGCGGGGCCGTGGTCGTGGCCGGCGGGGCCGTCGTCGTGGCCGGCGGGGCCGTCGTCGTGGCCGGCGGGGCCGTCGTGGCGGGCGCCGTGGTCGTGGCGGGCGGGGCCGTGGTCGCGGCGGGCTCCGCGGCGGGCAGGTCCGGGCCTACGGCTATCCCCTGCGGGAGGTCCAGCCCCTCGACGACCGTCCGCGGGGGGGCGGAGCCGTCCGCCGGGGCCGCGAGTATCCTGCCGGACATGCCGAGGCTGGGTCCGTACCTGGGTCCGCTGTCCGTCCAGTAGAGCGTGCAGGTGACGGGGTCGATGGCGACCCTCTGCGGGTTCAGCGACCCCTCCGCGAGCGTCTCCCGGCCCGAGCCGTCCAGGTCGGACCGCTGCACCCTGTCCGCGCCGCCGTCGGCCCAGTACAGCTTCCCGGCGTCGGCGTCCAGCGCGATGCCCCTGACCAGCGACAGGCCGTCCGCGACCGTCTCCAGGTCGCCGGGCAGGGCGAGGTCGATGCGCACGATCTTCGTGCCGAAGGCGACGTAGAGGTTGCTCCCGTCCGCAGCGAGGGACACGTGCGCCCTCGTCGGGTCGAACGCGCCAGCGGCGGTGAGCTGGCTGGTGTTCACGACCGTCTCCGGGTCGGAGCCGTCCAGCCCGCACCGACGTATCTCGTTGTGGTGCCGGGCGAACCAGTACACGGCGCCGCCCGCGATGGCCAGGTCCCTGGCGCCGAGCCTCCCGGACACCAACACGTCCTCGACGCCGGTGCCGTCCAGGTTGGCCCTCTGTATCTTCTCGATGTCGGGCGCCGCCGCCTCCAGGCCCACCCAGTACATCTTCCTCAGGGGGACATCGACGGCGATGCCCTGCGGCTCCTGGAAGTCGGACATCGGCCGCGGCTGCCCCTGGTCGCCCTCGCCCGACCCGCCCACGGCGGCCGCCAGATCCGCCATGATCGCGGATATGTCCGGCTGCGGGACCTCCCCGCCCGTCGGCGCGCCGATGTAGTTCGCGATGGCGTCGATCTGCGACTCCAGGACCGCAAGCGCCTCCGCGGCGAGCAGGATGGCGGCCAGCGGGTCCGGCACGGCGGCCTCCGTCACGGCCGTCAGGAGCGACAGGACCGACTCGGACAGGCTGTGCACGTCCCGCAGGCCCAGGAACCCGGACATGGAGCGGATGGCCCTCACATGGACCGACGCGCCGGCCGGATCGGTCTCGACCGACCCCATGGCGGCGGGCAGCCGCATGTTCGGCGGGAGGTAGCACTCGTTCAGGAACGCCTGGACGTTCGGGAGGTCCGCGGCGCCTATCAGCAGCGGCTCCGGCGAGTACGAGTCCGACTCGGACAGCTCGACCAGGTCCTCGACTCCGGAGCCGTCGAGGTTCGACCTCTGCACCTTCCTGGTGGCCACGTCCGACCAGTACAGCTTCCAGACCGCGCTGCCGAGCTCGGTGTCGCCCGTTATGGGCACCTCCTCGACCCACGCGGCGCCGCCCTGCCCCTGGTGGGCGCCGGTGGTCCCGCTGGCCGACATGCTGCCCCCGAACTGGACGGCCTCCCTCGCGCTGGCCGGCGGCGTCAGGGTGTACGAGAGGGGTCCGCCGCCGGAGACCGGCGGACTCCACCGCACGCTCGACCCCGTGTCCTCGCCCCCGTCGCTGATGCCGGACACGGCCCACCCGGGCGGGTAGATGTCCTCGACTATGACGGAGCCGACGGCGGACATGTCCGCGTGGTACCTCAACTCCACGTCGATCGGGTAACCGCCCGCGTACTGGTCCTCTGGGATGTGCCTCTCGCACCAGTTGTCGTATGGGGAAGTCGTGGCCGGCGGTGTGGTTGTGCTCGCCATCTCAAATCCCCCGCAGGTAGTCGCCCATGGCGCTGCGCCCGCCGCCGAAGAACACGAACGACGCGCCGCCGGCCCCCTGCGTCAGGATCGGGTCGGTCTGGCACAGCGCGGACAGCAGGTAGTCCTCCGGCAGCCTGGGGTTGTCGAGCCTCGCGGCCGGGCGGCCCAGCCCGCTTACCGGATCCGGGTCGGAGGGTATCCTGACCTTCTCGCGTATGTCGTTCGCGTGCTCCACCGCCTTGCGGAGCGCGTCCCGCCTGCCCGTCTGTATCAGCACGCAGAACTCCGACAGTATCCGCTGGACGACGTCCGGGTACGACTCCAGGAAGCAGATGTCCTCGTCCGTGCGGAGGCAGACCACCAGCCCGGTCCCGTCGTCGTCCCCGAGGTTCCTGAGCTCGAACCGCAGCGACTTGAGCGAGTCCGCCATCGCGGCGGACACCCTGGCCACGACATCGTCGTCCCTGCCGTCCAGGAGCATCGCCTCGAGTTCGCACGGCTGCTCCGGCTCCGGCTCCGTCGGGCAGGTCGGCGAGGGCAGCGCGGCGAGGAACTCCGGCGTCAGGGTGTCGTGCGGCCACGCCGCCGATACCGTGAGCTTGTTGCTCGCGGCGGAGGCGGGGTTGGACCCGTCCACGACCGCCCACACGACAAGCCCCCTGTCGGCCAGCCTTGTGACGAACGGCCATCCGAACTCCAGGTTGAGCCTGCCGGCCATCTCGTCCGGCTCCCACGCCTGCGAGCACCCGGACCGCACGAAGTCCTCCAGCCTGTTCAGCAGGTCGCAGGACTGGGAGTCCGGATCGGGGGCGGGGGCGGTCACGGCGGAGACGACGGAGACGTCGATGTCCGACGCGGGCGGCAGTTGCCGGCTCCACTGCACCGTGATGCCGGACGCCCCGAACCCCGCGTCGACCGCCAGGACCCGGAGCCTCCCCGCGCACTGGAGCAGGAGCGACTGCGCCTCCCGGAACGCCGCCTCCATCCGGCACGCGCCGCCGTCTGCCGTGCCGCCGTGCGCGGCGGCGGCGGTCTCCACCCTGGTTATCTGCGTCGCCGTGAGGCCGTCGAAGACCACTATGTTCGTCGGGAAGGACCTAGACTTCAGGCGCAGCGAACCCACCAGCGGGTCCGAGAGGAAGGCCTCCACCTCCGCGGGGGAGCCGAACGACATGCAGGCGCCCGCGGCGGGGCCTGGCCAGGCGGCATCCCGCACGTTGTTCAATCCGACCCACTTGACGGCGTCCACGAACTCGCGGAGCAGTTCGCACGAGCCGCCCGCGGACAGGCCCTCCGCCAGCGCCGCGGTCGCGGAGTCGTACGCCGCAAGCAGACGCGGCCATCCCTCGATCGTGCTCCTGTCCCCGACGGAGTTCACGAAATCCTGCATGACGGACATCGTGGCGTCCGGCAGCCCGCCCTGGTCCCGCGAGGACAGGACGAGGCCGACCGGGGCGGTGACGGATGTGCCGCCCGCGGGCAGTGTCACGTCCTCCCTGTCTCCCGTGTCGATGTTCTCGAACCTCACGACGACAGGGGTGGCGCGGGACGGCGTCGTCAGCGTCACGGTGGCCTCCGTCACCTCGGAGCCGAGTCCGTACGGGGCCTCGCTCTCGTCGTGCAGGATCAGCGTGTCGCGAAGCGGCGGGGGCGGGGTGGAGGCCGGATCCGCAGGGTACGAGGCGGCTTGCGTCAGCATCCCGTCGTCCGCCTGGGACACGATGGCGTCCACGGTCTGGCCGGCGCTTACCGGCAGATGCACGCTGGCCGACGACTCCGGACTCGCCACCGGCAACGAGGCCGTGGCGTACTCCGTGGACGACAGGTTGCGAACGGTCACCTCAAGCGGCCTGCCCGTCGGGAACTGCCCCGCCGACAGCCTGATCTCCGTGATGTCCTGTTCGCTCGACACCTGCGTCGGTTCAATCACCGCCGCGCCGGCCTCCGGGCTTTCGGAGAATCCGGACCGCAGCACCGTCCTGGCGGGGGCGGACTCGGCCACCTGCTCGTCGGTGCGGCCGAGGAGCAGCACCTCGATGCCGGGTGGCATCGGCGGCGCGTCGAGCACCGTCATGGACAGCCTGTCCGTCGGCTCGAACCTCATCGACAGGGTGGCGTCGACGGACGACCTTCCGGCGGCGACCGTCACGTCGGACATCTCCTCGGTGTCCAGGTTGTGCAGCCTGACGGTGATGTCGCTTTCGGACGCGGACGCCAGACCCACGCATGCGGTCGTGGCGGTCACTGGCCGGCCGGGCACGAGCGGCGCCTGCCCGACGAAATGCTCGCCCTCGATGGGGGCGTCCAAGACATACGATATGGACGACCTGCCGCCGTCGCCCTCGTCGAAATCAATCTGCACCTCGATGTTTCTGGCGGCGGAGGCGGAGTCCGCGATGAGCACCGTGCCGGACAGCCTGTCCCCCGGCGAGAACGGAATCGCGAACGCTTCCGCGCGTTCCGTCTCGCCCACCCGCAGGAACGCGTCAGCCCTTTTTCCGGTGTCGATGTTCTCCATCCGCACGAAAAGGTCCGAGCCCGCCGGGCTTCCGCCGCCGGAGGCGACGCGAAGCGTGACCTGCGAGAGGGTCTTCGTCGCAGCATTGTTGTCTGGCTCCACGACGAGTCCGGCGATCTGCGAACCCTCGGCGGCGATGTCCAGCGACCACCTTCTGGATCCGATGAGGTCCGGGTCCAACCACGGGGCCAGGAAGTCGATGACGGGTTCCGGAAACGGGTTATCCGGGTCGTTGCACGAGTCGTCCCACACCTCGTCCAGGGACTCCGGCCTTCCGACCTCGGACCGGTTCTCGCGCAGCCCCTCCCTCGCCACCTCGTGCATCTTCCTGACCGACGAGGGGTTGCACGACAGCAGCTCCCTCACGCCCTCGATTATCATCGCGAGGAATCCGGGTCCGTGCTCCGTGTCGTAGAACCTCTCGATGTCGTAAGAGGATGCCAGCGTCCAGGAGAATCTCAGCCCGCTGGACAGCTTGTACGCCGTCGTGAACTCCCCGCCGTCGCACTGCACGGTCGAGGCCTCGTCCGCGAGGCGAGGGGCCGTCGTCGTGGTCGTGGTGGACTGCTGCCGGAGAAGGTCGCAGAGCCACTCCGCCGCGTCCTGCTCCGTTCGGAAGTCCCCGGCCACCGTGTCGCCGCCGCGGGTGACCAGGAACATCCCGTCGATCGAGAAGTCGGTGCAGCAGCACCTCATGTTCCGGAACACGTCCGCCGCCATCTGGTACGCGGACTCGGTCACTACCGCCGCGTCCAGCCCCTCTTGGAGCGCGGCTTCAAGCTCCTCGGCGTCGGGGAAGTCGTCCGCGACGAACGCGCAAGGCAACTGGGGTTCGCAGGGCGGGGCGGGGGCGGATGCCACTGGACGCACATTCGGGATGGACCACACCGCGCACAGGGAGTCTCCCTGCACCGTTATCCTGGCGGCCGTCCGGAACCCCCTCCAGAGTTTCACGCTCTTCATGTACCGCGAATCCACCTTGGCTTTGACGAAGTCCTCGGCGAACTTCTCGGTGATCTTCCTGCGCAGCCCCTCCGATCCGGAAATCATCCTGTCGAGATGCGCGGCGACCGCGGACGCGAACTCGAAGCCGTATATGTCGAGTCGGATTCCGCACGACACGCACACCTTCTGGGTGAGCCTGAACGGCGACGGGCAGAGGTCGAACTCACTCTCGAAGCTCAGGCACCGGAACTTCTCGAACAGGCACATGGCTGCCGCTCGCACACACTCCGAGACGGCGGCGGGCGTGCCGCAGGAGTCCATCGCCTCGGGGGTGATGACGAACCCGCTGTCGAGCACCGTGACGAGTCCGAACTTGTCCTCCTCCAGTGGGAAGGACCGCACCTCGTATCCCCGTCGCTCCGTCTCGCCAGGGAGCGGCAGCGGGAACCTCGGCCACTCGAACTCGTGCCACCGTACTCTCGGGCGGCCGCGGTCATCGATGTGCGTGACCGTGCCCTTGGTGCCGGACGGTATCTGGATTGGCCACCTGGGGTGCTCCAGCAGAATGTCGCCCGTCGATTCGATCATGCTGCCGACAGGGGGGCGTATGGTCTCCCCGACGGCCACGGGGCACGGCAACCCGGCCACGGTTCCGGCGGGGGCTTGGGGCACCGACAGCACCGGGGCGTCGCAGCCGGAGGAGTTCTCGGACACGGAGGTCTCGTAATGCACGTCATACGGGGCCGTGTGCTCCGTCGCGGGCGGATACACGGCGAACAGCGGGAGAATCTCTATGATCCTCTCCTTCACCGCCAGTATGTCCTGCATGGACACGGCGTCCGGGTCACCGTACGCCTCGTTCAGCATGTCCACGACGGTCTGCAAGTCCGTGACGCCGTCCGGCGTCGCGGCGAGCTTCTCGATGACCGTGTCGAGCCGGGACATATCGTTCAGCATGCTGCGGCAGCTAACCAGGAGCGGCAGAATGACCGATATGCTGATCAGGGATGTCCAGCACCCCTCGTCCACTGGCTCCTTGCGCCTGACCACAATCCGTATCGGACTCAGGCCCTCCGCCGCATCTGGGGAGAAGTCCAGTTCGCCCAGATAGAGGAAAATGCGGTCGAGGGACCGCTCGGGCCGGCAGCTCGCCCCGAACAGGGACCGGAGGAACTCCGCGTCCGGCTGATGCACCTCGTAGTCCCCCTGCTGCTCCGGCGGTATGTTTTCCGCCACCCACTGCTCCGCCGCCTCCATGGAACCTAACCAGGCCACGGGTTCCCCCGTGCTGATGCGGACCGGCCGCCAGTCGTCGTTGAACCCGGCGGCGGCGCTGGCGGACTCGCTGTCCGCCATCCCGACGAAGAACTCGCCCATGCTGTCGCGGAAGAAGAGTATCGGCACCCACCCCCGCAGCTTGGGCCATATCCTGTCGCTGTAGAACCTGAAGGCAGGGTCGCCCTCGGACCTGATCGCAGCGCGGGACAGCGAGAGGAACTGCCGCACGAGCGTGGACTGCTCGGACGGACCCTCCTCCCCCAGCCCGGCGAGCCACTCACTCAGGAGTTCGGCCACGCGGGACAGGCGGATTGTGACGGCGCCGGTCTTCTTATCGACCGCAGCTTCCAAGCTACCCTCCGCTCTACGCTCTACGTCACCGTGACCGTCACTACCTGACTGTCGTAATTGACGCCGTCGAGCGTCAGCCTCGCCTGCACGGTCGGCGCCCCGGCGGCTGTCGCCTCGTACAGGCCCTCGATGTCCGGATCGGCGGCGAGTCCGGCGCCGACGACAAGGAAGTCGAAGTCGAACTTGGGCCTCGCCGCCAGCAACTGCGACACCGACGCCCACCTGCCCTTGCCGTTGTCGTCGTACACGGCCACCCTGAACTGGATGGCGTCGCCGACGCCGATTGACACCGCCGTCGGCGGGGTGTTCTCCTGTGCGCTGGGCGGACCGGACTGCGTGGCCGGCACCTGCCAGACGGGCAGACCGCTTACGCCCGTCCACAGCTCCACCCTGGTCACGCCGATGGCGTCGAAGTGCGACTCGTGAAAACCGAAGCCGTAGTGCTCGACCGTCTTCCCGGACGCGCTCGGGGCCGGCAACGGGGGTACGAACTGTACCGTGTTGGTCGAGGTGTCGACGGATGTCACGGCGCGCACAACGCCGTCGCCGTCGTACTCGATCCTGCTCCCGACGGCGTACGGGGTGCCGAGCGCATCCGCGTCGGACACCTTCAGGGTGTCGGCCGCGCCCGGGGCCACGGTTAGATCCGTGAACTCGAAGTCGATGGGCGACATCGGGAGCACCGGATCGCCGTCGTACTTCCGGTTCAGCCACCGCTGCGCGCCGGCCTGCACCGCGTAGTTTCTCTTCTTAGCTGGCATTGTTAGCCCTCCCTCTTCTCTGCCCCGGCCGGGGACACGGTCGTGCCGTCGAACGATGCGGAGCCGGCGGACACCACGGCGGACACCGCCTGATCGAACAGAATGGCGTCCCTGGACGGATCGTTGGCGACCCTTGCGCCGATCTCCGACTCGATTTCCGACCTGCCAGACGGCCCCTCCCTGTTTATCCACTTCATCGTCTCGCGTATCCAGAGTATGAGTTCCGCCTCCGGACTCAGCCACTGTCCTTCGGAGCCCAAACGTAATCCTCCGGCTCCCCGAGGAAGCCGTCCTCGTCCCGCTCCGGCGACGACATCTCCGCGGGCGAGTATTCTTGCTGCGGCTCCGGCAGCGCGGCCTCGTCGCCGTGTTCCCCCAGGAACCTCCGGCTCGTCGGCGTGAACACGTCCTCCGACTCGGTTTTCGGTCTCCTGCCCATGCGCCTCCCACAGGGTTCTGGCCACGGCCTCGGCCGCCTGCCTGATTCTATTGCACGCCTCGGCGTCCAAGGCATCCGGATCGAACTCGTACCGGTGCAGGCCGCCCTCCGAGTGGACCGCCCGCATCCCGGACGGCCGCATCACGTCCAAGGCCGCCTCCGGTGCGCCGGCTAGATCCCACACCAGGCCGTCGTCTTCCATCCGGAGCGACGCCGGGGCGATGACCGTCCGGATCGACTCCGCCAGGTCCGACATGTCCTTGCGGAACTTCGCCCGCATCTTGTCGTCGGACTCCGGGTCTCCCCCGAGTTCGCGGATGCGGGCCTCCACCTTCTCGGCCCTCTCCTTGGCGGCGTCGAGCTTCTCGCCCGGCCCGAGCATGGAGATTCGCCTGTTGATCCGGGCGAGCGTCTCGTCCAGTTCGGCCTCCCTGTCGCCGATGTCGCGGTAGTAGACCGTGACCGAGACGGGCATCACCGCACCCCCAGCGCCTGCGAGACGGAATGGTACCTGCTCGGCAGCTTCAGCTCGTCGTCGCCGACTTCGATACCACCCTCGGCATCCTCCCTGGTCACGACCCTGTGCTTGGCGGGGGCGACGATGCGTTTCGCTATGTCCGCGACGGGGTTCGAGGCGGCCTTCGCCTTCGCCGGGGACTCAAGCAGCCGCACGAGCGACTCCACAGCCCGCTCAAGCGGGGCGACCTTGGACTCGTCCCTCACGAAGTCCCTCACGATCTTCAGCATCTCGTTGGCGCTCTCGGCGAGGGCCTTCGCGTCTCCCTCCTTGACGGCCTCCCTCATCCCCTCTATGGCCGGATCGATGGTGTCGCCGAACACCTGCCTGCCCCTGGGTCCGAGGGCCTTCTTGTCGACCGCCCGCAGGGCCAGCTCCCGAATCTGCCGGATGGCCTGGACCTCCTCGCGTATGCGGGTCCTGTTCGCGGCGACCATTCTCCACAGCATCTTCTCCGCGATGCCGATTGCGATGCTGGCCGCGTTGAGGGCCAGCCTCCTCTGGGTCGCGGTCTGCGGGGTGGACTCGCCGTCGTCCCCTTGGGGCTGCGGCAGTTTCCCGGTGAGCGCGAGCGCGGACGACGCGATGGACAGCCAGGTGTTGACGACCTCCTTGCCCCCGCCGCTCAGGCTGTGCAGTATCTGCTCCGGGCTGATATTCAGCTCGACCCGGCCGCTTTTCCCGGCGGACTCGAACAGCTCCTCCGCGTCGCGGGCGCCTTGGCTCACGGCCTCCCTGACGAGCACGCCCACCACCAGGAACGGGGCCTCCGGCGCCGTCGGCCTGTCGATGATGTACCGCAGCACCGTCTGCAACCTGCTCGTGTCCAGCTTCCCGGAGTCGAAGTCTATGATCCGCCAGTTGCTCAGGCCCTGGGAGAACTCCTCCGACAGCTTGGGGTCGTTCTCGTACAGCCTCAGGATTCGCTTTACGTTCCGGGACTCAAGCTCCGGGACCTCGCCCGGGACGGCCTCCTCGTAGACCTGCAACGGGTCGGTCGGGTCGTAGCCCTCCAGCGGCGCGTCGAGCGTCATCTCCTCGAACCCGGCCTCCGGCTGCCTCTGCAACCCCTGGAACGGCACCTTCCTCTTGATCGAGTCGGCCACCCTCTGGAGGGTGCTCTTCAGCTTGAAGCGGCTGTTCTCGTCCTTCAGGAGTCCGGCGACGGCGGGCACAAGCTCCTGGAACTTGGTCCACCACTTGGGCGTCTCCCGGAACCCGAAGCCGAACTTCGTCGCCACCTTCACGATTTGCAGAACCATCCTGGCGTCCGGGGCCCCGGACTCCTTGAGCCTGGACATCAGGTCGCCGGCGTTCTCGCATCCCTGCATCAGGTTCAGCACCGCGTCCACATACGGCGCGACCACCCTCCACGCGTCGGAGCCCCATTGCGCGTCGTCCCAGCGGAGCGCCTCCATCTCGGCCCGCTCGGCCTCGTCCGCCTCGTCTTGGGCGAGCACTGTCGCGGCCTCGCGGGCGATGTCGTCGAACCTCAGCCGGGTGCGCCTTTTGGCGGGCGGGGCGTCCTTCCTCGGGTCGGCGTCGGGGTGGGGCGGCTCCGTGTCCGCGTACGGCATGTCTCGCCACTTGTCGGACAGCGTGCGATCCCCGTCCTGATACCGATCCCTGTCCTGCCCCCTCTCCGGCGAGGGGCCGGAGTACGGACCGAGGGTGTCGTACTGGCCGGGCGGGCCGTACTCTGCTCCGGTTTTTCGCTCTCTGCGCATGCGCGTTCCCCCACGGGACGCGGGCGGGAAAGACATTATTATGCGCCGTTGACGTGCCTTTTGACGGCGAGGGCGAGCGCCGGGCGGGACTCGGGCGGCATGGGCGGGAAACAGGACGTGCCTTCGTCGCAGGCCCGGAATATCTCCTCGGCCAGCTTGTCGGGCGTCAGGGACCGCAGCCTCCGCCTCTCCCGCCTGTCGGCCGAGCGCAGCATGTACCTGTGGACGGTCGGCACGACGAACCCCTCCAGCAGCGACCGGGTCGCGTCCTCCAGCTCCTGCATGTCGAACGTCTGTATCGCGGACGTCACACGGTCGAGCGCGGCCTGCGGCGGGGCGGGCGGGAGGTACCCCAGCTTCTCCAGCGCCGATCTCGCTGGCCTCACCGCGGCCCACCTCACCGGGCGGTACGCGGCCGACGCGAGCCGCCGGAGTCCGCGCGTCGCGGCCTTGGCGAGTCGTTCCAGAATCCACACGACATTGAAGGCGAGCTCGAGGAAGAACACGAGCGGCCTAGCTATGAGTCGCAGCATCACACGCCCCCCAGCCCGTCCAGATCCGTCCCCCCGAGGATGTCCTCGTCGGGCTCCGGCGGCGGGAGCCCGCCGCTCTCGATGACCGTCCTCACCCTCTCGGCCAAATCGTCGCCCCGGACGGGGCCGCGGTTCGTCTGGCGGACCTGCACGACCGCGGCGGACACGGCGTCCAGCGCCCTGTCCGGCGGGAGTCCCCTGGCCGCCCACTCCGACACGAACGCCGCGACGGCCTCAGCGGCCGCGTCGGCGAGTCCGGAGTCCTGCGGTGCGTGGGATGGGAACGGGTCCGCGCCGCTCACTCTGCCTCCATGTCGCTGAACCGGTAGTTCTTGATCTTGGCGGCCTCGTCGAGGAAGTCGCACCTGGGCGTGTCGTCGCCGTCGGCGAACATGACCCGGTGCGCCATGAACCCGAGCGGGTCCTCGCCCTCCGGCACCTCGCCCCTCTGGTCGGACACGGGGACCCGGACCCACATGTCGAAGTCCTCGTCCGGCGACGGGAGCTCGAAGCAGAGGCACTGGTTCAGCAGCACCTCCTTCGGGACACAGGTGAACTCCCCGGACTCCATCCTCTCGCGGAACCGCTTGATGAGCGCCTGCACCGGGGTGTCCAGGAACCACCCGACCCTCTTGATCCCGGAGTCCCTCGGGACCAGGTCCAGCACGGCCTGCCTTGTCTGCCTGCTCATGAACAGCCCGTCCGCCACGAAGCACGGCGGGCCTCCCCCGTCGATCCAGGTCTCCACTGCGGCCACGAGTCCGCGCCACGCGGCGGCGGCGCTTTCCCGGATTGCCTCCCTGGCGGACTCGCCCTCGACGCTGTCCGGCGCCCTCTCGTGCATCACGTGATGCACGGCGGTGCCGGGCGTCCAGAACCTCCTCGCGAAGTCGGTCTTGCCCGACGACATGGGGCCAACGAGCACGTTGAAGTAAAGCGGTCTCCTTCTCACCCCGTCACCTCCCCGGACACCACGTGCCTCTCGGCCCTGCGGCATTCGGCCACGAACTCCGCAACGGCGTCCTTGATCTCGGACTGCGCGGCCCGGTCGCCGAACCGCAGGAAGAACGACGTGGAGTCCAGCGGGGTGCGCACCGGCCTGTCGGCCGGGCCGCCCGTGTAGAGCTCGCCCTGCCCGAGTTCCCAGCCCTCCGTCAGCGGGAGCATCGCCCGCCGGACGCGGTCGAACATCTCCCACCTCGTCGCCTCGCCGGAGTCGCAGCAGTGGTATATGTCGCCGGACAGCCTGTCGTCGACCGCCACGACGGCGAGTATGTACCTGGCGAGATTGGTGGCCAGGGTCGGGCTGGAGCTGCTGACGTTGTCCACCGTCACGGGCTGCTTCCTGGCGGCCAACTCGTAGGCCTTGGACACGAAGTTCTTGCCGCCGGGCCCGTAGAGCCAGGCCGTCCGGAGCACGTACGCGCCGTGCGCCGCGGCGCCGAACTCGCCCATCAGCTTGTGGGCGCCGTAGCGGTTGCGGGGGGACGGATCGTCCGTCTCGTCGTACCACCCCTCCTCGCCGTGCCCGAGGCCGTCCCCATAGAAGACGTAGTCAGTGCTCACATGCACGAACCCCGCCCCCGCCTTCTTGCATGCCGCGCCGATCGTCTCGGGGGCGACCGCGTTCACCAGCAGCGACGCCTCGGCGCTGGCGGACTCGCAGGCGTCCACGTCCGTGATGGCCGCGCAGTTGACCACCCAGTCCGCGTCGGGCACCCAGGACGACATCGCGCGGAAGTCCGCTATGTCCATCTCCTCGGCGTCGAACCCGCTCACGACATGTCCTGCCTCGGCCGCCATGCGGCACAGCGTGGAGCCGAGCAGGCCCTTCGACCCTATCACAGTGACTTTCTTTGGCATGATTTGGTATTCTATCGCGTCGGGTACCCGCCGGGGCCGAGGCCGGCCGCCGCGAACCTCGCGAACAGCTCGCTGAGGCCGCCGGGAAGGTCCAGCCCCGCCGAGTAGAAGTCCGCCGTCGCCACCGACTCCGCGCCGGCGGCCGCGGCGCCGCTCGCCACGAGCCTGAAGAATCCCCTGGACAGCGCCATGCCCCTGGGTTCGCCGATGTCCTCCCTCGCGGGGGCGCCGGGCGGGGGCCACACGCAGGCCGCGACGAAGCAGTGCGCGGCCAAATCGCCGTCGAGCGTGGCCGTCAGCGCGAACAGCGCCGGCTCCATCGACATGACGGCGATGTCGCACCTCCTGCCCTGCGGGTACAGCACGTGATCGCAGAACCTCTTCACTGGCTCGTTCGGGCTCGCCACGCAATGGCCGGACGCGGTAAAGCAATACAAGTCGCGCGGGGCCGACCGTCCGGCGGCTAGCCGCCGGACAGCCTCGCGTCCAGCCTCTCCCAGAGCCCCGTCGCCTCGAGCTCCTCCACGGTGTAGTACTTCTTAACCGCGGCGTACACCTCGCTCTCCGCGTGCCCCCTGCCCTCCGCGACGTCCCCCCTGTGCTTCTCGAGCAGCCAGTTGCCCGCGTTCCTGACGCACGCCTCGTACGCGGCGCGGCCCACGTTGGCCCTCTGCTCCTCGGAGGTCTTGCCGTCCCGGAACCACTCCCTGAAGGTGTCGGCGTCTATCAGGATCTCCTCACCGGGGAAGGTCTCGTTGCGGCTCGCCGCGTTGTACGGGTCGTCCCCGTGCGACATGAAGAGGCCGTCGGCGGGGAAGCGGGGCAGCGAGTGCCCGCCCGCGAACGCCTGGCTCACGGGGATGTTGACGGCCCGCAGGACCGACCGCATGAACCCGGTGGTGCCGTGGCACCCCGCCGTGCGGTGCATGATCCTGTCGTCGGCCGTGCCGCCGTGCGCCTCGTCCGCCAGCCTCGGGGTGCCCTCCGCGACCCTGCTGGCCGGCGGGAAGCCCCTGTACTGCCAGTGCGCCTGCGCGTTCCACGCGTAGATGCCGCCCGCGTAGTGCACCATGCCCCTGCACCACTCGATCAGGTTGCCGACGGTCTCCACCCTGTCCGCGCCCACCCTGCCGGACATGAACCCCCACGCGTAGTCCGCTGGCGCGGGCACGGCCCTGCCGCCGTGCGCCACCCGCTCGACGCAGTAGTTCCCCGTCCCGGCGTCCAGCGAGAACATCTGCCTGCTGTCGAACAGGATGGCGAGCGACTCGGCGTCGTACCCTGTGACGCTCCACGGCACCCGCCGGCTGATCTCGACCGCCAGCCCGTTCGCCACGTACGACATCCACAGCGGCCTCGCGTCGTCCGCGGACAGGTGCGACTCCCTGATGTAGTGGTCGTCGTCGAAGTCCACGGCGGGCGGCGGCGGATCGGCCAGCCCCGTCGGGGCGCCGTCCCACGCGAGCTTGAAGGCGGCGTACAGCTCCTCCCTCTCGGCCCAGCCCCAGTCCGGGAAGGGCAGGGGGCCGTCGGGGGACTCCCACACGATCGAGCCGGCCACCGCCGGGTTGTCCGCGAGCCACCCGTCCAGGTCCGGGTACCCGCCCCAGGAGAACGCGAACACCGCCACCACGCGGCAGTCGGCGGTGGGCGTGACCGTTATCGGGTTCCAGCCCGTCCACTCGCACCCGTCCGGGATGTCCCAGCCCGCCAGCTCCCAGCCGTCGCCGGGCGTCGCCTCCACCTCGGCGCTGCCGCCCTCGGGGACGGAGGCCCGCGACACGGCCACGGAGCCGCGGCCGTCGGGGGCCGCGGAGACGGAGAACCTGGCCTCCTCCGAGAAGACCGCCGTCACCCTCCGGTCCGAGTCCATGGTGACGGTGAGCGGGTTCAGCCCGGCCGCCTCGCCCTCGCCGGTGACGTCCCACCCGTCCAGCTCCCACCCCTCGGCGGGGGTGGCCGCCACGCCCACCCGCGAGCCCGGATCGTGCCACGACCGCCCGGGCGGGTCCACCTTCCCCATGCCGTCCGCGCCCGTCTCCAGGCAGTGTCTACCCTGTGTGGTGATGCACCCCGCGGAAACCATTGCGAGGCAGGCCACCGACAGAACGATTGCGTGCAACCTCATGGTGCGTCCTCCTTGACTGCGGTCCTCGTGATCCGACTGATTCTAGGGGCGCGCGAAAAGGGGCCGCCCGGAGGGCGGCCCCTTTGGTGTCGCCGAAACCGGATCCGGCTACGCGTTGCCGATCCGGGACGCGGCCCAGCCCGGCGACGCGAGCACGTAGCACGCCGCGCACTGGTCCGACGGGCCCACGCCGCCGCCGGGGCCGGTGTCGCCCAGCCTGGCCAGGGCGTTCGTCCGGTCGTCCCCCAACTGGGCCGCCGGGAGCAGCGTGTCCTCGGAGCCGAACGCGATGCTGATCCCGCCCGTCACCGTGCCCACCTTGGACTGGATGTGGTAGCTGGAGTCCGAGTAGAGGCACACGAACTCCGACGGGCTGATGAGGGCCACGCCGTACGGCTTGTCGCTGGGCGACCCCATCGTGGCGGCGGCCCCCCACGTCACGTCCGTGGACGAGACCACGCCGACCCTGGCCTTCGTGTTGGCGCCCTCCCGGTACGCGACGACGAACCTGTCCGACGTCAGGGCCGTCATCACGATCTCTACGACGGCGTCGCCGGGGAACGTCGCGGTGAACGCGTGCGAGGGGGCCCAGGTCGTGGTCATGGACGAGATGTCCGCGACGAGCGCGATGCCCTCCTGGTTCCCGCCGGTCCCGTGGTAGCACGTCACCACCTTCTCGTCCGTCAGGGCCGCGCAGCACATGCTGTAGCCGAAGGCGATCCCGATGGCCGCGTACGTGCCCCAGGTTATGGTCGCCCCTGCGACCTCGCCGACCCTCCCGCCGGTCTGCCACTGGCCGTCCTGGTTGTGGAACCAGCAGACGAAGAACTTGCTCGACGTGAGCTTGCAGGCGGCCGGGGTCTGGTCCACGGTGCCGCCGTACGAGCCGGCCGTGAAGTAGATCTCGGAGCCGTACGTTATGTCGGTCCCGCTCACCGTGCCGACGATCGCCTTCTCGCCCTCGTAGAAGACGACGATCCTCGTGGACGTCAGCCCGACGCACTCGATGTACTGGCAGTTGGACGAC
>Ga0180429_10000788_pt1 | contig 27639 bp, 21 predicted proteins | sample SS_ome_FD_132428 | JGI IMG/M metagenome (GOLD analysis project Ga0180429, IMG submission 132428) | Hypersaline lake sediment archaeal communities from the Salton Sea, California, USA - SS_1_S_1 metaG | ecosystem: Environmental > Aquatic > Non-marine Saline and Alkaline > Hypersaline > Sediment ...
AGGAGTACGAAATCACCGAAGCCAGCATCGGCCAACTCCGCCAAGCCCGGCAGAAAAAGCGCCAAACAAAACGACCGGCAAAGAAAGGAAAGCCTTGTGGACGTCGAGACCGTGGTAAGACATCATGAAGCCCTGCGACGGGAGGATAGGGCAACGCAGGGGTGCGACCCGAGCGCCCGTCGCAGGCCGGAAGCAGAGGCGTCCCGCTGGCCAGCGCGCCGGCGGGACGCTTCCCTCAACAAACTCTGTTGCCTACAACCGGATCTTTCCCAATCAACTCCAGAGAAAGGCTCAGGTGAGACTATCCCGAGTTATACAATGGCGTTTCTGTCCACAGGTGAAGCCTGCACGGCCGGTGAAGGCATCGTGTTCATCTTCACCCGCGACGGGACCGTGCGCTACCTGCCGGCCGCTATTCCTGTCCTGCCTGGCGCATGGCGGCTTCCAGTCGGGCGACAATATCCGGGTGCCTGTCGGCGACGTCTTGGCTCTCGCCGATGTCGGCGTTCAGATCGTACAACTCAATGTGCCTATCGGGCGCCAAACGGACCGCCTTCCACTCGCCCTGGCGAACCGCCTCTTTCTTGCCGTATTTCCAGTAGAGGTAATCGTGGTGCGTCTGCTCGTCCGGATTGCCGAACAACGTGGGCAGGAAGCTGACGCCGTCGGTGTCTTTGGGCGGTTTGACGCCGGCCACCTCGCACGCGGTTGGCAGGAAGTCGTAGAAGGCCAGCGGTTCACTGCTCTGGGAACCGGGCGAGATTTTGCCGGGCCAACAGGCGATCGCCGGCACGCGAATGCCTCCTTCGTATAGGTCACGTTTGAAGCCGCGCAGCGGTCCGTTGGCATCAAAGTACTCGTGCTTGTGTCCGCCTTCGCTATGGGGGCCGTTGTCCGAAGTGAAGATAATCAGCGTTCCGCGGTCGATACCCAGCTCGCGCAGCAACGCGACCAGCCGGCCGACGTCGGCGTCCATGCGAGTGATCATCGCCGCTTGGCCCTTTTCGGTGCTGGGCCACTTCTTGTCCTTGTAGATGCCGTAGTCGGGCACCTCCATGCCGTCGCCCGTTACACGGCCCCCTTCGTTGTTGGCGTGCGGGATCGTCCAGTGGACGTGCAGCAGAAACGGCTTATTCTTGTTACGGCGGACGAACTCCAACGCTTCCTCAGTCATCTCATCGTGGGAATAAGTCACGCGGTTTTCCGGCTTTGCCACACGTCCCCCCATCAACACGTTACCCTTCAGCGGCGCCTTTTCGACCTCGTCGCCGGCACAGCGGAACAAGTGGGTCGGGTAGTAGTTGTGCGCCTCGCCCTGGTCGAGATAGCCGAACCAGAAATCGAAGCCATGGTGGTTCGGCTCGCCACCGGAGCCGGGACGCCCCATGGCCCATTTCCCGACACCACCTGTGGCGTAGCCCGCCTTCTTGAGAAGCTCCGCAACGGTCACGTCATCCGGCTTGAAAACGTATCCTGCGTTGGAGTTGATCGGCGTGTGTCCGGTGTGCTGTCCCGTCCAAAGCACGAGACGGGACGGGCGGCAGACCGTGCAACCGGCGTAATAGTCGGTCAGTTTCATGCCCTCGGCGGCGAGTTTGTCGATATGCGGTGTCTCGATCACTTTCTGCCCATAGCAGCCGAGGTCTCCGTAGCCGAGATCATCGGTCATGATATAAATGATGTTCGGTTTCTCAGCGGCGCCGACCACGGTGTCGAGAAGAATCAACGCAACAAGCGGCAGAAGCAATGTGCGATTCATTGTTATTCGTCTCCCTGAATGTGAAGATAAAGGCGGAACTTGCTTGCGTGGCGGTCCACGCCGGAACGCCATCAGTATCTCGCGCCAGTTGGCCACGTCAAGTAGGCCCGGTTCTTGGACAGCAATACCGCATATGGTATACTACCTTACTCAAACTGGGCGTCCGAAAAAGGGGACAGGCACCGTCGGCAAACGCCTCAACCACTTCAAAACCAGGCTCTCGACGGAGCCAGTCCCCATTTTCGGACTCCCGTCTTTTCAGTTTGAGTACCTTACTATGGCCCGCCGTGTGAAGCCGATTCTATCCGCCGCACCCTGCAAAGGAAGGATGATGAGCCCATGAATAGACGCAATATGGTAATACGCGTTGTGCTGTTGCTTGTTGCCGGCCATGCCAGCGGCTTCTCGCAAGAGTACGGTCCGCCGGACCGCGGCGAACCGGGCGACGGGATGATCCAAGCTTACCTTGCCAAGGAGGCGGACCGGATCCATGCCGCCTTCCTGAGTGAGGTTAAATCGCTGGAGGACTGGCAGTCGCGGCGTCCGGCGTACAAGGAAGAGTATTTCCACATGCTGGGGCTGCCGCCGGTGCTCGAGAAGACCCCGCTTGAACCAACCATCACCGGCACCCTCAAGCGCGACGGCTACCTGGTCGACATGATCCACTTCCAGAGCCGCCCACGGCTCTATGTGACCGGCAATCTGTACCGGCCGGCCAAGATCGAGAAGGGCCGGCGATTGCCGGCGGTGCTCTACTTGTGCGGCCATTCGTATCAAGGCCGTTCCGGCAATAAGACCGCCTACCAGTCGCACGGCATCTGGTTCGCCCGTCATGGGTACATCTGCTTGATGCTTGACTCGCTGCATTTGGGCGAGATCGGCGCGACACACCACGGGACGTATCGCGAGAACCGTTGGTGGTGGCATTCGCGGGGCTACACACCGGCCGGCGTGGAGTGTCTCAATGGGATGCGGGGGATCGACTATCTCGCAAGCCGCCCCGACGCCGATCCCAAACAGATCGCCGTGACCGGAATCAGTGGCGGCGGAGCGGCCACCTTTTGGATCTCCGCCGCGGACGAACGAGTGAAAGTGTCGGTGCCCGTCAGCGGCATGGCCGACTTGCCCTCTTACGTGAACAACCGCGTGATCAACGGCCATTGCGACTGCATGTTCCTCTACAACACGTTCCAGTGGCCGTGGACGCGCATCGCGGCCTTGGTCGCGCCGCGGGCGTTGCTGTTGACCAACAGCGACCACGACCGGATCTTTCCCATGGACGCCAACGACCGGATCATCAACCGGCTCGAGCGGGTCTACAGCCTGTACGGCCGCACCGACTTTGTCGACGCAGTCGTCAGCATGGGCGGTCATGCATACCGAAAGGACGTTCGGGAAGCGGCGTTCCGGTTCATCAACATGCAACTGAAGGACGACCCTCGCGTGGTCGAAGACAGCGAAGTGGACTTGGTGACCGGGGCCCGCGGGGACCGCACCTATCCGATCCCGATCAACAAGCTGCAGGTGTTCCCTGAAGACAGTGACATTCCCAAAGACGAGCTGAACACTACGATCGACGAGCACTTTGTGCCCGTGGAAAAAGTGGCTCCACCAAAGAAGGGCGCGTTCGACTCGTGGAAGTCGAACCTGTTGGCTGAGTTGCGTCGGATCACGTTCCGGTACTTCCCCGAGCGAATCCCGCCGGCGAAGCTGCACGACCAGGTTGATCCCGAACTGGCTCGGATTGAAACGGAGCCGGGCATCGTGGTGCCGCTGAAGTACATTGCCGTGTTCAAACCGACGAAAGTCGCTGAACGGGTTTTGCTCGTCGTTAGCAACCCCGAGTCAAAGGTGCCAATCACGGAATTCATACACCGCGTTTATCGTGCGGGCGACGTGGTCTACATCTGCGAGCCACGGGGTATTGGGGCCACGCGATGGACCCGGAAGAATCCGCCCAACTACGTCGAGCGGAGCCACGTACTGCTCGGCAGAACCGTCGATACAGGCCGCGTCTGGGACGTGGCGGCCGCCGCGCGATGTCTTCGCAAGAAACACGAAGGAAACGCCCCGATCGTTGTGGTCGGCGAGGGTGCATCCGGAGTGCTGGCGGCGTATGCAGCGTTATGGGAAACGGATATCGACGCCGTGATCCTGGGCAAACCGCCGTTGACACACATGGACAACGCGGCGCCGCAATTCCTGAATGTGTTGCGAGTCTGCGATATTCCCGAAGTCCTCGGCATGCTGGCTCCGCGCTCGCTGACGATCCAGGCCGACAAGAGCCCGTCCCTCGACAAGGCCGCAAAGATCCATGCTGCGTCCGGCGCGAAGGACAAGTTTGTCGTGCAGGCGGACTGAGCAGAACCGCGATAAGTTAACTGGACTCACCGGGTGAAATGGCATTCAAACGGGTTCCAGCAAGCCGTATATCTCATCGAGCGCATCGGTGTCGAGGATGTCGTCCTCTTGCCACGGCTGAAACGTTTCGGCCTCGTCGGGCGCGAACGGGTCGATCTCGATTGGCAGGCGACGCAGGCCCAAAGGCAGTGTGGGGTGCATCGCGCCGCGCGACAGCCGGCCGCATTGCGGTCGATCTGTATGCCGCCGCCAACCGGTGCCAGCCCACACTTCAACCGGAGACGGATCGACGCCGATCCGCATCTTCAAGGTCCGGTGGTTTCGCGCGTCCCAATGATGATTGGTGTAGTCGGTATTCCAGAACATCTCTCGCTCTGCCCAAAACGTGACACCGTTGCTAAAACCGCCGTCGTCGCCGGCCATCGGAAATGACCGTACCGCAATACGTTCACGCATGGGACGATCTTCGTTCGGCCGAATGCCGGTGAAGGCCGAGGGATCCAACCGAGCCCCGAGAGTGCACACTTGATTACAAATGGGCCGATTTTGAAACGCCGATCCGAGCCGCGCCTATGCCAGGGCTTCTCTACAAAACTGGACGCATTTTGTGACCTCCTTCACCGCGTCGGAGCCCGGGGGAATCCTGTATTCCAGTTCGACGTCGCCGGGGAAGGTCAGTTTGTTTTTCTTCATGTACTGGAGTACGAGCGCAACGGAGGTGTCTCCCTCGCCGAAGGGCGTGTTGGGGCCGTTGTTTTTCTTCCGGTCTTTGAGGTGGAGGCTGATGATCCGGTCCTGGTGTTTCTCGATCAGCGGGATGGGGGACTGGTTGGTGCCAGCCACGTAGTGGCCGATATCGAGGTTGATGCCGAGGTATTTGCCGTACGTGAGAATGTCGCCGTCGTAGGTCGTCGGCTTGAGTTGGGTGTGGTTGTGGAAACCGATCATGATTTCATGTTTGTCCGCGATGGGGCCGAGTTTCTTCGCGGCTGCTTCAGATAGTTCGCGGGTGATGCCCGTTGCCCCGAGTGCTTTGGCCGCTTGGAAATAGTATTCGATTTGTTCGTCGGGCATGCCGGGGTTGCCGATGTTGCCGAACTTGACGATGTGGATGTCGACACCCGCGTCGTTGTACAATTTCCGCAGCGCCTTGAATCCATCCATGGGCGTCCCGCCACCGCCTGTTTCACTTGTGGCTGCCTTGGCGAATTGCTCGGCCGGGCCGCCCATTAACTCGACGGAACTGATGCCGCATTGCGTGATGTATTTGAGCAGGTCCTCGGCGCTGCCTGGCAGGGAGCGGTAGCTGTAGGTAATGACCCCGATCTGGACGCCGTTGAAATTCGAGTCGGGTTTGGCGACCGAGGCGGCGCGAGCGCGGCCTGGTATCATGGAAGACGCGGCCAAAGCCGCGGCGCCGCCGATGAACGTTCTTCTGGATAGTGTGGTGTTCTGGTTTTGCATGTCTTTCCTCCCGAAAAAGGCTTTGTCTTGGTATTTGCACGACCGCTTGTGTTTCCGCCACGCACTACAGGATAACGCGCTCTGATGCGGAAATCAAGTCTCCGGTGCGGGTCAAATCACACCACGGACCGTTCCCGGCGCCAAAACAAGCTTGCGGCGACACCTGACGGCCAAAACGAAGGCAGGCCAACACCGAGGCCCGCAGACCCGGCTACTTGACGTACTCGCCGCGAAGCCGTAAGCTGAACTCTGTACGATGTCCCCAACCCGCTAACCTAAGAGCGCTCGGTTTACGTTTTGCGCTGAACCAAGACCAGTGAACCGAATCAACAACACGATGTTCACTTCCGTGTTTCTCCCACACAAGGATCCGAGGTGATGTGGCCTACAACTCGAATGATCTGTCTGTTGACAGTGTGTGTCGGTGGTTCCTGGCTGAGCGGCGCCGCCCGGGCCCAAGCTCTGCCGCGGTACCAACTCACGGATCTAGGTTACCTAACGAGTACCAGAAACGAGGTTTACGTACGGGGCCTGAACGACCTGGGGCAGGTGGTAGGGATCTGTGAGATCTCGAACGTCAACCATCCCTTCGTTTGGACCGCGCAAGACGGCATGCGCGAGTTGGCAGGTACTGTCGGGGCCAGCCGCGGCGCCGCGTTGGACATAAACAACGCGGGCCAAATCGTCGGCACGGTACGGGTCGGATCCGACTACCGCCCGATTCACTGGGACATCGCCGACGTGAACGCCCCTGTCGACCTGGGCGGCCTTTACAGCCCCGCCGATGAAGGCAGCGCTTGGGGCATCAACGCCTCCGGTCAGATCGTCGGGAGCTGCGGGCCCTCGTACAGTCACGCCTTCTTTCGGGATACGAACGACACTATGCTCGACCTAGGGCAACTGGACGGCGGCAGTCGTGATGATAGCCGGGCGTATGCTGTCAACGATTTCGGCCATGCCGTGGGTGTGAGTGATCTCAGCGGCAACAACCAACATGCATTTTATTGGACACAGACCGGCGGCCTGCACGACCTGGGAGCGTTTCCCAACACGTCGACCGAGACGAGCGTCGCCTACGACGTCAACAACTCGGACCTGATCGTCGGGTACAGCAATCGGCAGGGAGGCACGTATCGCGCAACCTGGTGGACCAGCAATAGCGTCGAGCCCACCGATCTGGGCGACTTGCCGGGCGGAAACGACAACAGCATCGCGTACGCCGTCAACGACGCGGGCCTGATCGTGGGCCGGGGGCAGGTTTCCGGTAGCTTTCACGCCGTGATCTGGGACGGCAGCCTGCTGATCCACGATCTCAACGGCCTGCTGGACAGTTCGGGCTACAACTGGGTACTCAAGGAAGCGTGGGACATCAACGCCGCCGGGCAGATCGTCGCCTGGGGCGAGGACCCCACTGGCGAGCAGCGGGCCGTGCTCCTGACGCCCGTTCCCGAACCAGCCACCTTCCTTCTCGCGGGCCTCGGCCTTCTGTGGCTTGTTTTATTCGGCGTGATGCGTCGCCGCGACCTTGGGCCTCGCTGTCGATCAACTCGATTTTTGCCCGGATGATGCCAAGCACCCTACGCTCAAAGCGGCCCATTGCAACGGCAATGCGCGGTTTCAAGACGTTCGGCTGATTTCTGGAGAAACATCATGACTGAATGTTGCACGGCGGCGTTGGTCTTCTGCGTGGCACTGCTGGTGAACGCGCCGGCCGCCGCTGGATCGGCGCCCGCCGAGTTGCCGCCGTCGCGGGCGGCATCGTGGTTGACCCAAGACAACGTCGAGCCGGTCGCCGATTTGGTAAACGACGCCCGTGTGGGCGCAACGCCCCGGTTCGTTGACCGCGTCGGCAAGTTCCGTGTCCAAGTTGAGGGCCGCGTCTTGAAGATCACGGGAGACTTTCCCGCGGCCAACATCTGGCGGTTCGACCTGACCACGTTTGATGGCGCGTTCGACATGCGGAAACTCTACGTGCCGTGGGGTAAGTGTGCGTTTCCGGACCACCGGTCCGTGTGGACGGCGCGGCATGCCGAGTTGCTCGGCGACGCCGAAAAGGGCCTCGCGAACACGGGCCCCTGGGAGATTTTCAACGGCAAGTGGTTGGTTCCTACCGCCCGGGTGGCCCTGGACGACAAGCACGTCTATACTTCTTGGTTCGATCTGCCCAATCTGGCCGATCAGGCGGCGGGGCGGGTCTACGCGAGTTTCGCCCTGGAAATCACGAAGCCGGGCCGGCACACCGTGCGAGTTTCGTTCGACGACTTCGTGTACGGCACTCGTTGGCGGCCCCGGAAGCCGGGCGACGCCAGGCCGCCCGTCAGCCGCGGCAGCAACGACCTTCGCCCGCACCATGTCGCCTCGATCGCCATCGGCGTGGATGAGCGAGTGCGAGACCTCGAAAAGATCGGCCTGAAATCGTCGTTGCGGGGAAGGCATCCGCGGCTGAGCGACTCACTGCCGGGTCGCGGCGTGCCGGCCGAAGGGCCGCTGGCGCTCAAGGACGTCGACCGGATGATCGAGCACGTCGATTTCAATCGCGGTGAACTGTGGGAGTATAGCATCGACGCCGAGTCGATGGCTTCAGAAAACGACATGGACGCCGGCCGCAAAGCCATGGCGGCCGCGCACCACTACGACGCGCACGTGTCGCGCCTGACGCCCGACGCCAAGGCCGCGTGGGACCGGGCATTCCTCGATCGGTTCAAGGGACTCTACACGTTCTTCGTCTTCGGGCGCAACTACCACCCCACCGGCTACGCCCAAAACCATTCGTCCGCAACGGTGGGCGGATTGATCGCCGCCGCGCTGGTGTGGGACGGTCCGGAGGCCGAGCGATGGCTCCGCTGGGGCACGATGATCTGCCGCAAACGAATCGAACTCTACGGCCGCGACGGGGGACTGGAATGGATGAACGAAGGACGACATTACGGGCTGCGATATTTCGAGAGACCGCTGGCCCTCATCGAAGAGGGAACGGGCGTCGACCTGACCGGCGGCGCGCCGTTCTTCCAGAACGAGTGGCGCTACGCACTGCACATGTCCCCCGCCGGCCAGACGCCGCAAGACACGCCGACGAACTTCCATTTCAACGACGTCGACCAGGTGTTCATGCGGTCCGATTGGGGACCCGACGCGTACCGGTCCCGGCTATGGGCCGGATCGGTGTTCGGCAAGTCTGGGGCGGGAATTGCGAAACGCTACAATTGGGCCCACTGCCGCGCCAACGCCGGCTCGTTTGTGCTCAGCCGGGGCGAACACGAGATCATCCTGGAGCCGGGCAAAACGCGGACTTATCGCAAGTCCGGCGCGAACAACAATTGTATTTTCATCAACGACACCGACCAATGGGGCGGCGGCCAGGTATGGCACCCGCGGCTCGCGCCGGACCAGATCTCGCGGATCGCCATGTTTGCCGACGGGCAGTTGTTGTCCGTGGCCCGGGCCGACCTCGTGAATGCCTATCCGCCCCAGGCAGGCGCGGAGGCCGTCTCGCGGTGCCTGTTGCACGTGAAGCCGGCTTTGTTCCTGTTGTTCGACCGGGTCGACGCCGAGGGCGCAAACGGAGAAACCGCCGCCCGGGCCGAGTGGCGATTCCACGCCGCCTTCATCGAGCCGCGGAGGCCGGACAGCCGCTTCAACGTGTTCGGCTTCGAGGCGACCGCCACCCGCGCGATGAAAGACCGCTCGACGTCGTATGACGAGGCGTTCAAGAAGAACGCGGACGCAAGCTGCCAGGTGGCGTTTCTCACGCCCGGCGTGAAGCCAAACCTCGGCATGACGGACACCTATTTCCGCTGGAGCCCCTTCCAGCGGCCACAACGCCATCTAAAGGTCGTACAACAAGGCGAGTCTCCTTTGACCCTGCTGACTGCATTCGGTGCGAACCTTGCCGTCGAATCCGCAAAAAGCATCCATCGGGGCAAACACGGCAAGGTCAAATGGACGGCAATGGAAGGCGGCGCGACGGCGGACGGTCTCGAGTCGGACGCCCATTTCGCAATTGCGGTCGAAGAAGCCGGGACGGGACGCGTGGAAGTGTTTCGCTTCGGCGGCGGCGCCCTCGCCTTTCGCGGCGTCAAAGTAGTATCGGCCGCCGAAGACGTGTTCGGCGTAATCCATGGCGGCAAAGTCTCCAGAAAGGTGGAGACACTTCCACCCGACATTTAGCAATGCCTCTTTTCGCCCCGCGAAAAGACGCGGGTGGTTGACACCCGAAGCCGTTGCGGTCGGACATGTCGAAACAACGATTACTCAAACACGATCCGCCCGAACTGCCGCGTGCCGTGCTCTCCACCGACCAAATCATAGACGCCGCTGAACATGCCGAAGGGGCCGATCTTTGACCGGTACGCTTGAAATCCCCACACGGTGCCCGGTTGCGGCGGCGTGTCGGTCAGGTCGCCGAGCGGGATTGCCGCCTCGAACGTGCCGGACTTGTCGCCCAGGGCGTACTTGAATTCGAGGTCCGGCCGCCACCAACCGCCCGTTTTCTCCGTCTGGTATGCGCGGCAATGCGTCGAGGTCCACAGGCCCGCGATGTTGCCGGCCACGTGAAAGTAGTGCTCGCCGCGGCCCGTGACGTCCATCAGCAGTTCGATGCACGGCACCCGCCATGCGTAGTTGGCGCGGTCGCCCGGCCGGTGGTCGCGCCATCGCTTCGCGGCCCAGTCAGGCAGCGTCGGACGCTCGCGATATTTGAACTCCACGCCGACGTACAGATGGGTCGGCGAGTAGAGCATCTTCATCCGGGTCGACTGTTCGGCCGGCACGCGGAACCGGGCCAGGTCCTCGGGCGTCTCTTTGACTCCCCACGCGGCAGCGACGAACTCGGGAAACGCACTGGCCGCCCGCCACGCCGATTCGCCGAGCTTGCCGTCGACCACAACGGCGTCGGCCGTCGGCGCGACGTACCCCTGGCGGTATCCGCAGGCCAGCATGTACGGGGTGAATTCCAGCCGCCGCCGCAGCCGGGCGTACTCGCCCCACTCGTACGTGGAGCGCGGCGCGTCGGGGCCCCAGAGTTCGGCGTTCAGTTTGGTCTGCTCGGCCAAAGGGCTTCGCGACAGCAGCGGCACCAGGGCGTCGAAACGGGACTTCATGCCCCGGTTGATTTTCGGGAGTTGATCTTGCACGTCGTTCGCACTAGGACAGCACGAGAAGTCGCGGTGACGGTTGTAGTAGTCGACGTAGTTCCACAACGCCCGATAGAGCTTCGGATCGCGGCCGGCAAGCTCGCGGACGGCCAGCTTGAGCGAGCGGTCGCCGTCGTACGCCTCGGGGTTCCAGAGGAAGTCGTAGACCGTGATCCGAGTGACGGGCGTGCCCCGTTCCGGAAACACGCAGGCGACCTCGGTCCAGAGATCGGCCTCCCGGCCGCGATAGGCGAAGTACTCGCCACCGCGGCCGAAGTTATCGTAGATTTGGGCCTTGCCTTCCAGGCCGTACAACTCGCGGTAATCCCTCAGGCACACGGTGGGAATCGTCCAGGAAATGACCTCCGGCCCGCACACGCTCAGTCCGATGTCTTTCGGCAGTGGCCCGCGCGAGAGAAGTGCCTCGGCGAATTCACGCTGCTCGAAGCTATTGTGCCAATACGGCCGCGGCATGAAGTAGATTTTGACGTTGCGGTCGATTTTCCTGATCCGCCGGTGCATGCCGGCCAGGAAGTAATGCAGCGCGTCGAAGTAGTCCCGCGCCGGGTCGCCGGAGTTGAACCGCTTGCGGGTGGCCTCGCTCAGTTCGGAGCCGGTGTCATCGAACTTGAGCACGAACTCGCGGCAGCCCTGTTCGTAGCACTCCCGAGCACCCGGCGCGCGTCGGCCGCGTTCGTTCTGGAAGCCTGCGACGAGCTGTTCCATTTCCGCGTCGGTTGCCCGCAACGGCGACCCGTGGTGGATCCACGCGGCGGCCCGGCGGTGATACTGCTTCAGTTCGGCGCCGCCGGGGAACTTCGCCCCGGAGAAGAACCACGCGTAGTTGGCCTTGTAGCGCCACTCCCACTGCCGCGGTCGTTTGTTTCCTCGGTCTTTGAACCGCGGGAAGTCGAAGACGTGGCCCTCGCGGACGTATCTCCGCCGGCCTTGTGCAAAGACCATTTGCCGCAGCGTGGCCAGGGCCCAGAAATCGGCCGCCGGCGTGTTGCCACACAGCAGAACCACGTTTTTCCCGTCGAGTCCTCCCGAGCGGGCGAACAGGACGTGCGCGTCGGGGCCGTGCCTGGCTGCTTCCTCGAGCAACTCGTCCAGTTGATGGCGTCGGACGATCGTTTGCCATCCGCGCAGTTTGGGTAGCCGGCCGACGAAGACCACGGTGTCGGCCCCTTGGGGCGAGAAGTCTTTGGCGTCGGTCACCGCCGCCAACTGCTCCCCGAACAGCCGCTCGATTTCCTCGAACAGCGTGTTCGGGGCCTTGTACGCGTCGGGTTTGACAACGACGACGTTGCCGGCCGCAAAGGCCGTCTCCCCCAACCGAGCCCGTTGCGGAGTCGGCGTGACGGCCGTCTCGAGATCACCGTCCATGTAGTCCGGGACGAGATCCGTGAGAGAAACCGCAGCCGCGTCGATGGCCACGCCGCGCGCAAGCGTAAGCAACAACAGTCCGGCGGTAAGAAGCGGCCCGTGAAGTATATAGTCGTGGTTCGCTCCGTGAACAAAACGCCGCTTCGCGGAGCGAACCACGACGTTCTCATCGGTTCCACTGACGTGAGTCATCCTCTCTTTCTCCCGCTAACGTTTCCAAGAATTCGCGTTCGGAGGCGCAACAAAAAGGGGAATTGAATGCACTGTACCCCGAAACAGAAACGATTCTACAACGTTCTCTGTGGTCTCTGTATCCTCTGTGGTTCCCCTTCAACGTCTTTGGTTGCGGCTTCGCGGCGCTGGGTTCTAGCGCGATCATCCATCGGTATCGTGTTGGTCCGCGTTGGGAGATGCCGCCGTCTCGGCCGCACCCACCACGTACGGATTGACGATACGCAACGGCGGCCGACGCGCCCGCTCGACATCCGTCAGCGAGGAATTATCCGCCGATGCGTAAGGGTTCCGCACCAGCAGCGGGGCCGGCGGCGACCGGCGTTCCGAAAACCGAACCACCGGCGGCCAGGCGAAGGGGCTCAACCCGTATGGACGCCGCACTGGCTGGCTGTAGTAGACCGGCGGGTGCAACGCGAAGTAAGGGACCTGATCGCGCGAGCACCAACTCGCCCCAGACCACCCATACGCCCATGCCGCGTCGGTATTGCACGAATACGGCCATGCCGGCCAGTACGCCATGGCGGACGAAGAGGTGGCCAACGAAACTGCCAGGACAGCCAAAACAACCCAAATTGCCAACTTGTTGCTCATTAGGAGTCTCCTTGATTTACTGAAGGCTTGGGGTTTCTCTCTCCTTGCTAGAATACCGATCCTACCAAGACATGCAACCCCCCAATCGGTCGATCAACCGCATGCAGACTCTTCGAATCTTCCGGTGGTGGATTAATCGCGAGTTGCCTTAACGCGGATCGTCGTGCCAGGCGTGGCCGGTAATCAACCAGCGGTCCGGCGTCTCGCGCTGCAACTTCATTGTGAAGCTGACGCTACGGCCCTCGTATGGAATTTGGCCCGTTCGGTCGCGGAAACCGACATACGCGGTCATGTCGGCCTCGGCCGTGGCGGGGCTGGTCAGCCGGTTGATCGAGATCTCGAGGTGCGTGATCTTGATGGCCGTGAATTCCACGCGGCCGAGCGCCCAACTAAGCAGGTTGCGCGTGGTGCCGGCCGATGGGGCAATGTACTCGTCGAGCATGCGGCCGAGATCGTCTCCCGTGGGGTTCGAGGCCAGAGCGGCGGCGGCGCCGTCGAGCACGGCCTCGACCCTTTCCAGGTCGGTTACCACGAGCCGTTCGAGCCCCAGGCCGGCTGCCACCAGGAGGAGCACGGCCGCCATTAGCCAAATGATTGCGCCTCGCCCGGTGCGAAACAAGATCAGCCCCAGGACGGCTTCCGCAAAGATGCCGGCGAGGATCAGCGGCCAGGGGTTTTCAATCAGGGTTGTCATTTCATCGGGAAGATCGGCCCGCCGTAAAGCGCCGAGTCGCCGAGGATCTCTTCGATCCGCAGCAACTGGTTGTATTTGGCCATCCGATCGGTTCGCGAGGCGGAGCCGGTCTTTATCTGCCCGGTGCCCAGCGCCACGGCCAGGTCGGCGATGGTCGAGTCTTCGGTCTCGCCGCTGCGGTGGCTGATAACGGCCGTGTAGCTGTTGAGCCGGGCCAGTTCGATGGCCTCGATCGTCTCGGTCAGGGTGCCGATCTGGTTGACCTTGATGAGGATGCTGTTGCCGACTCCTTCATCAATACCGCGCTGAAGCCGCTTGGTGTTGGTCACGAACAGATCGTCGCCGACGAGTTGGATCTTGTCGCCCAGCCGCTCGGTCGCCACTTTCCAGCCGTCCCAGTCGTCTTCGGCCAGTCCGTCTTCGATCGAGCAGATCGGATACTGCTCGACCCACTGTGCATACAGATCGACGAGTGCGGCGGAGTCGATGTCTTTTCCGTCGACGCCATAGCAGTTCTTCTTCTCGTCGTAGAATTCGGAGGAGGCGGGGTCCATGGCGATGAACACCTGGGTACCCATCTCGTAGCCGGCCTTCTCGGCGGCTTCCATGATCAGGTCCAGCGCTTCCTTGTTGCTCTTCAGATCGGGTGCAAACCCTCCCTCGTCGCCGACGTTCGTCGAGAGCTTTTTCGACTGTAGCACCTTCTTGAGGTTGTGGAAGATCTCGCAGCCTGCCCGGATGGCGTCGGTGAAACTGTCGACACCCAGCGGCATGACCATGAACTCCTGGATGTCTACGGCGTTGTCGGCGTGCGAACCGCCGTTGACGATGTTCATCATCGGCGTCGGCAACACCCGGGCACCGCCCCCACCGAGATAGCGGAACAACGGCAGCCCGACCTGATCGGCCGCGGCATGGGCATTGGCCAGCGAAATGCCGAGGATGGCGTTTGCGCCGAGGCTCTTCTTGTTCTCGGTGCCGTCGATCTCCAACATCCGTCGGTCCAGCGCGACCTGGTCGAGGCAGTCCATGCCGCACAGTTCGTCGGCCAACTGGCCGTTGACGTTATCGACGGCCTGCGACACCCCCTTGCCGAGGTATTTTTCCTGGTCGCCGTCGCGCAGTTCCCAGGCCTCGTGTATGCCCGTGCTGGCACCGCTGGGCACGGCCGCCCGACCGAACGACCCATCGGCCGTCTCTACGTCGACCTCAATGGTCGGATTGCCTCGGCTGTCGAGGATTTGTCGGGCACGGATGTCTACAATCGTGGCACTCATGTCTTGGTCTCTTTCCGAAAAAGTGTCGAAAACGGGTATTCTTCTCAGGATGGCAGGGTCTGCCGCCAGAGCGTTACGTTCAGCCGACAATTACAAACCAGTTATTTTCCCCGATTCGTGCCGGGTTGAAAAGCGGGGGTGAGGGTTTGCGATCGATTGGACCTGTCGCCGCAAGGCGCGACGGGCCAGCCCCTACTTATGGACGGGCCATGGCGAGTTAATCGGCCCTGGTGAGCGCGGCCAATGATCGCTACAATAAAGGCAGGTAGAGCAACACCCTTTGTGTGACGCGGCCGCATCTCGCGGAGCGAGATGGCCAATATAAACACACCCATTGACATCCAGAACTCCCCACATCTGCACGACAAAGGAGGTTCCCCTGAAATCCGAATTCAAAACCTTTCAAATCAGCATGGCTACCGTGGTGATTCTGGTGATCCTGCGGTTGAGCGTTGGTTGTCACTTCTTCTATGAGGGAGTGTGGAAGATCAAGCACGCCGACGAGTTCTCGTCGGAACCTTTTCTGACCCAGGCCAAAGGCCCCTTCGCGCCGATGTTCTACGCGATGGTCCCCGATCTGGACGGCAAGAAGCGATTAAAGATCGAAAAAATTGCCAGGGCCGACGACGGCCTCGTTGCCAGGTGGCAGAAGTATCAGAGCGACGCCGAGACTCGCTTCCGCACCCAACTGGATAAGGCCGGCAAGCTCAAGGACGAAGCCGAGCGAAAGAAGCTTCGCGACTTCACGCAAGCCAGCCGGCGCCTGTTGTGGGACACCGAAGACAAGCTCGACAGCCTGATCGCCCGGCAGGAGAAGGCCCTTATCGAGTACTTTGCTTCCGATGATAAGGAGAAGCCCGCCGAGCAGGCCAAGGACTGGATGGCGGAATTTGCCACCACCGAAAACGCCTTTCTCGATGCCCTGGGAAAGCTGATCGAGGAATCGACCGGCGCAGAGAGCCCCAGCTTCAACAAGGGCGTTCCCGGCGGTACAGACGCGGCGGCATTGAGCAAGGTCGTTTCCGTCCGCAACGGAATCAAGGGTGGCCAGGCCCTGGATACCTGGAGCCAAGTGAAGACCGACATCGCCAAGAAGTACCGACTCAGCGACGATCAGCGGTACGAATTGGAGAAGGTATTCCGCCGCTACAAGGATTCGCTGAAGCAATACCTGGCCGAGAACCTGGCGGATATCGCCGCGTATCACGGCAGCCGGACACGTTTCGAGCAGCGCAGGGCGGAGGGCAACAACGGCGCGGACCATCAGAAGAAGCGAACCTGGGACGAGCAGCAGAAGTTGCGCCGAGAGGTCGGCCAATGGCTCGGTGAAATCGACCAACTGCAGGACGACTTCGGCTCCGCCGCCTGGGCACTGCTCAGCGATGCGCAGAAGCGCAGGGGTGATATCCCCATGCCAAGCACAAGGGGCGATTTCGTCGATTTCATGGTGACCTACGGCCTGACGGCGATCGGCTTCTGCCTGCTGTTGGGGCTGTTTACCCGGCCTGCCGCGTTGGGTGGCGCCGCGTTCCTGACGTTCGTGCTCATGACGCAGCCCCCCTGGCCGACGATCTATCCGCCTGCCCCGGGGGTAGTGGGACACGCCCTGTTGGTCGACAAAAACTTCATCGAACTGGTGGGCTTGCTGCTGATCGCCTCATGTGCCGCGGGACGCTGGGCCGGGTTGGACTATTTCGTCGAACATTACGTGCTCCAGGGCCTTAGGAAGTGTGGCCTGAAGTGTTGCTGTTGCTGTACCGACACCGATCAGGCCAACACCGATACCGACACCGACACTAGCGAACAGAGCGAGCAGAACCCCGAAACCGAAAAGGAGGGGGCATAGCGTATGAACCTGACACCCGAGCAAAAACAAGCCGCCATGGATAACTTCCAGGCCGAGGTCGATCGGCGCGAGTTCCTCAAGCAAGGCGCCATCGCCAGCGGGATCGGCGTGGCCGGCTTGGGGGCCTTCTACTTCGGATACGAAATGTCCGTGGCCAGCCCGGTCCGCGTCGGCGTGATCGGCACCGGCGACGAAGGCAGCGTGTTGATCGGGGCCATCAACCCCAAGTTCATCGAGGTCCGCTCAATTGCCGACATCCGGCCGTACAACATCCACCGCGCGTTTCACGGCGATCTTTACAGCCCCGTCGCCGAGAAGGTCCGTTGCGGATTGATGAAGAAATACGGCTGGAATACCGAAGACGCCGCCCGGCGAAAGGTCAAGGTCTATGGCCCCTGGCAGGACCTGATCCAAAACGCCCGCAAAGACGGCATCGAGGCCGTAATCATCGCCTTGCCCTTGCACTTGCACGCCCAGGTGGCGATCGTCGCCATGCGGCACGGTCTGCACGTGCTGACCGAGAAACTGATGGGCCACAGCGTCCACGAGTGCAAGGAGATGGCCCGGGTATCGAAGGAGACCCGCAAGCACCTGGCCACCGGTCATCAACGCCATTACAACATCCTCTACGCTGAAGCGGTCGACCAGATTCAGCGTGGCCTGTTGGGCGATCTGCACTACATCCGCGCACAGTGGCACCGCGGCAACCTGCCCGGCAGCGATAGCTGGCAACAGCCGCTGCCGGCGGACGCCAAGCCGGGGGACAAACAGCACGAGGTCCTCAAGAAGAAACTGGCTTCGTGGAAGCGCAAACTGAATTCGGTCTCCGGCACCGAGATCGAGATCTGGCGCCGCAAGGTCCGCCAGGTCGAGATGCAGATCGAAGACGTGATACTCAGTCAGAAGGACGAGGGTGATGAGGTCACCCGGGCCGAGCGGCACGGTTACGTCTCGGATTCGATCAAGTATCCCGACGGCACGGTCTACGACCGCCCGGCGATCGAAGAGTTGATTCGCTGGCGATTGTGGGACCGCACCGGCGGCGGGCTGATGGCCGAGTTGGGTAGCCACCAACTCGACGCGGCCAGCATCTTCATTTCGGCGGTACACGGCGGCAAGAAGCAGATTCCGCTGAACGTGGCGGCGGCTTCCAATCGCCCCGTGTTCCCACCCGACCGCGACGTGAACGACCACGTCTATTGCATATTCGAGTTCCCGGCCCGCGACTACGACCCGAAAGACCCGGTGGCCCGCCGCCGCAAGATCGGCGTGCAGTACGCCTCGATCAACGGCAACGGTTTCGGCGGATACGGCGAGATCGTCTTCGGCACCGAGGGCACGTTGATCCTGGAGCGCGAAAAGGAGGCCATGCTGCTGCAGAGCGCGGCCAAGAGCAAGATCAAGGTCGACAAAGCCCCCACGATGGACACGCAGGCCAGCGGCCCGGCCCAGGCCGCCGTGGCCCAGGCGGTGCGCGACGTCAGCCGCGGCTACACCGAAGAGGAAGAACACTGGGCGTGGTGCATCCGCAACCCGGCCACGGAGAACCAGCCTCGCTGCCATCCAAAGGTGGCCCTGGGCGACGCGGTAATCGCCCTGACCACCAACAAGGCCGCCCGGGAAGGAAAACGCATCGAGTTCGACAAGCAGTGGTTCGATCCCGACAACGACGCCACGCCCGAGGGCGTCAAGCCCGACGTGAAACGCAAGGAGTACAAACTGTAGGTTACCCAGCGCGGCAAAGCCGATAGTCGTTGTTCGCTCCGCGAACAACGACTATAAACCCCTACAACCGACACGCAAATCCCCCCGCGGAGACATATTCGATGAACCTATCCCCAGAAGACAAAGCCATCGGGAAGGAGAACTTCCACGCCGCCATCGGTAGCGACGTGAAGGGTCCCGGCGGCCAGGCCGGCCGGAGAGATTTCCTCAAAAAGCGGATCGAGGAGGCACATCTCGACGGCGACGTGCCGGGCTACGCCTACTTTGGCTACGAGGCCTCCGTCGAGAGTCCCGTTCGGGTGGGTGTGATCGGTACGGGCGACGAGGGAAGCGTGCTGATCGGGGCCATCACCCCCGAGTTCATCCAGGTCAAGTCGATCGCCGACATCCGGCCGTACAACGTCCACCGCGCGTTTCACGGCGATTTCTACAGTGAAACCGCGATGTCGGTGCGGCCGGGGTTGATCAAGAAGTACGACTACGCCGACGAAGACGACGCCAAACAGAACGTCAAGATCTACGGCCCTTACGAAGAACTGATCGCCGCGGCCAAGGACGATGACATCGAGGCCGTTATCATCGCCTTGCCCTTGCACTTGCACGCCCCGGCGGCTATCGCGGCAATGCGGGCCGGATTGCACGTGATGACCGAGAAGCTGATGGCCCACAGCGTACACGAGTGCAAGGAGATGGCCCGGGTGGCGAAGCAAACCGGCAAGCACCTGGCCACGGGCCATCAGCGCCATTACAACATCCTCTACGACAATGCGGTCAACATGATCGGCCGCGGTCTGCTCGGCGATTTGCACTACATTCGCGCGCAGTGGCATCGCGCCAATCTGCCCGGCTCCGATAGCTGGCAACAGCCGTTGCCCGAGAGCGCCAAGCCGAAGGACAAACAGCACGAAGCCCTGGCCAACAAGCTGAAGAGTTGGACCGCCAAGTTGAAGAAGGTCAAGGGTGACCCGAAGTCCTCGCCGGCCGAAATCGAGCTCTGGGAAGCCCGGGTGGTCCAAGTCGAAATGCAGATCACCGATGAAATCCTCGGCGAGAAGGGGGCCAACGGCAAGACGGCCGCCGAACGGTTCGGGTACGAGTCGCGCACGCAGTTCGACTACGAGCGTCCGGCCATCGAAGAACTGATTCGCTGGCGGCTGTGGGATCGCACCGGCGGTGGGCTGATGGCCGAATTGGGTAGCCACCAGTTGGACGCGGCCAGCATCTTCATCGCCGCGGCACACGGCGGCGAAAAGCAGTATCCGCTGAACGTCTCGGCGGCGGCGAACCGGCCCGTCTTCCCCGCCGACCGCGACGTCGACGACCACGTATTCTGCCTGTTCGAGTTTCCCGCCCCGGGCTACAATGCCGAGGACCCCGTCGCCGCGCTGAAGAAAATCGGCGTGCAATACGCCTCGATCAACGGCAACGGATACGGCGGATACGGCGAGACGGTGCTCGGCACGCGGGGTACGCTGTTGCTCGAACGCGAAAAAGAAGCCATGCTGTACCAAACTTCGTCGACCGACGCAAAGATCAAGGTGGTTACCGAAACGAACGAAGATACCAAGGCCGAGTATCCGGCACTTGAGATCGACGAGGCGGGCGATCCCAAATCGGTCTCCTACGGCCAAATGTCGACCAAGGACGCCGGACGCGGATACCGCGAGCAGTTGGAACATTGGGCCTGGTGCGTCCGCAAGAACCCCGACGCCTCCGACCCCGAGGTCCAGCCTCGCTGCCGCCCCAAGGTGGCCATGGGCGACGCGGTTATCGCACTGACAACCAACATCGCCGCCCGGGAGGGACGGCGGATCGAGTTCAAGAAAGAGTGGTTTGACGTCGACAGCGACGAGACACCGGAGGGTGTCAAGCCGCAAGTATGACACGTGGTAAGTAGTACAGGAGAATCCCATGGACAAGTGGCCGCTTGGAGTGTTTGCCAGCATCGACGCGGGCTTGGGTGTCAATCTTGACGTGGCCCACGAACTGGGCGTGCCGACCGTTCAGCTTCACGCCCCGCAGAAGGCGACGCGAACGCGGGAGAACGCCGAGCGATTCCTGGCCCGATTGGGCGAGTTGGGTATCCGGATTACGGCGGTGTTCGGCGGATTCGAGGGCGAGAGTTACGCCGACATACCCACCGTAACGCAAACCGTCGGCCTGGTTCCGCCGGAAACCCGGGCGGCGCGGACGCAAGAGATGAAAGAGATCGCCGATTTCGCCCGGCTGCTGGGTGTCGACGCCGTGGGCCTGCACCTGGGCTTCGTGCCCGAGGACGCGGCCGATCCGCTCTACGACGAAGTGCTCGTCGTCACGCGGGAGATCTGCGACCACTGCAAGTCAAACGGCCAGCGGTTCCACCTGGAGACCGGCCAGGAGTCGGCCGACGCTCTGCTGCGGTTCATCGGCGACGTGGATCGCGACAACCTGTTTGTGAACTTCGATCCGGCCAACATGATCCTTTACGGCTCCGGCGAACCGATCGAGGCCCTGAAGAAAGTGGGCTCGCACGTGCGCAGCGTACACTGCAAAGACGCCACCTGGGCCGCGCGGCCCGGCGAAGAGTGGGGGGCCGAAGTACCGCTGGGCGAAGGCGACGTGGGAATGGAGAACTTCCTCCGCACGCTGGCCGAACTCGGCTACGACGGGCCGCTGACCATCGAGCGCGAGATCCCCCAGGACCCCCAGCGGCAGAAAGAAGAGATCGGCCGGGGAATGCGGCTGCTCGAAGAGCTGAAAGCCGGAATCATCCGCTGAAGAGATACACCAATGCCGAAATTGAATATGGAGGCCGCGCACGAGTTGGGCCGCGAAGAAGCCGTCCGCCGATTGCAGGACAAGTTCGATCTGGCCCGAGCGAACTACGGCTCGCAGGTCAGCAACCTGCACGAAGAGTGGAACGACGGCGAGTTGTCCTTCAACTTCAGCGTGGTCGGCATGAAGGTGTCGGGAAAGGTCAGCGTAGAAGACGCGGCGGTGAAGTTGGACGCCAAGATTCCGCTTGCGGCGATGATGTTCAAAGGCATGATCGAACAGCGCATTCTCGAGGAACTGGGCGACCTGCTGGCCTAGATCGGGTCAACTCGTCGTGCGGTAAAGCCAAGGGTGTATGCGCTGAAAATCTCGGACGAGTTCGGAGATCCCTTCCGTGGCGCCGGCGACCAGATATCCGCCGGGGTTGATCGTTCGCCGCACGTCGTCGATTACGGTTTTCTTCGATTCCGGAGTGAAGTAGATCAGCACGTTCTTGAGGAAAACGACGTCGAACCTGCCTTCGCGCAGCGGGTCCATCAGGTTGTGCTGTCGAAAAGCGAGCATTTTCGTGAGCGTCGGCGCGGCCTGCCATATTTGGGCGTCCCTGGCCTTGGTGAAGAAACGCCGGCGATAGCTCTCCGGGACCAACCTCATTGCCCTCTCTCCGAAGACTCCGCTCTTGGCCTGCTCGAGCGCGCCGATTCCGATATCCGTTCCGAGAATGCTGATCTTCCAATCATCGAATTTCGGCAGACAGGCGGCAATGCAGCAGGCAACGGTCGTCGCTTCGTCGCCGGTGCTGCAAGCGGCCGACCATATCCGCAGGGCCCGCCGGCGTTTGCCAGATCGGGCCTCGGCCGCGCACTCGGCCAGGTAACAGTTGCGGAACCAATCCCACTGCGATTCGTCGCGGAACAGATACGTTTCGTGCGTGGTGATTTCCTGGAGGAACGCGTCCCATTCGGGGCTGCTGGGCGGCAGTTTCTTCAGGTGGTTGAAATAGTCCCCGAAACTCGCGATTCCGGTCTTACGCAATCGCCGCCGCAGCCGGTTCGACAAGAGCGTCTTTTTCTGTGGCGAAACGTGGATCCCCGTCCGACCGTAGATCAGAGAGGAAAACCGGGCCAAGAGATCGCCGCCTATCTGCTCCAACTTGTCGGGCAGCAGGATCGGCTTGATCAATTCCGGCATTGCTTGTCCAGGAGAAGTCATTTGTCGCTCGGCAATTCTGTGGGCGGGCGGTTGCGGTTGCGGTTGCTCGAGAGTGCTGACGCAATCAACTATAGGTTGCCGTGGACGCGTTGGGCGTGCGGCGCCTTCCAATTGCAGCCGAACTGCCGGAAAAACTGTCATCAGACGAAAAACCCGCCTCTCTCGCGCCTTGCCGTTTGACCGCCGTGGTGTTGAAACCTATGTTTCCTTGTGGTCGCGAGCCGCTCGCGGCGGCCCGAAGCAGCCGTTGCCAACGATCTGCCGGGTACTGGAAACAACTGTCAATTGCAATATCAGTGAGGGAAACGAAATGGGCACGCGAGTTCTCGTGGCGGACGATTCAAGCACGATGCGAAAGATCATTCTCCGATCGCTGCACGCGGTCGGTGTGGAAGACGCGGTCGAAGCCCAAGACGGCACCGAGGCGGTCGCCAAGTTCGCGTCGGAAGAGGTCGATCTCGTGTTGGTCGACTGGAACATGCCCGGCAAGACCGGACTCGAAGTCGTTCAGGAAATCCGCAAGACGAATACCGACGTACCGGTCATCATGGTCACCACCGAGGCGGAAAAGTCGCGAGTTATGCAGGCCATCCAGGCGGGCGTCTCCGACTACCTGGTCAAGCCGTTTACGGCCGACGCGCTTCGCGAGAAGCTGGAAAAGCACGGCTGCTGATTCGAGGCTGGGGCGGCCGATCAGTGAATGTCGTGGTTCGCTCCGCGAACCAGCGTTTTGTTCGCGGAGCGAACAACGACTATGAGCCGCCCCTCACTCGAGCGGCCCAATCTCCACCACGTTGTTTACGCGGCGATAACGCAACGGCATCGACTTGATTGCCGCCCGCAGCACCCCATCGACCGTTGCCTTCTCCACGCTGAACGAGACGAGGGCTTCCATGGAAACTCCCGCCTCCTGCAAGGCCCGGTAGTCGATTCTCAACTCGAGTCCCAAGCCGGCGGCCAACTGCTTCAACAGCGCACCGATGGGTTGATTCTCGACGGTCAGCGTGAATCGCTTATTGGCAAGGTTGCCGCCGGTCAGTCGGCTGCTCCCGCCGGGACGGTCGGCATGACGCGTGGGCGCGGTGATCCGCTCGTGATCTTCCAACAGGCCCTTTACCCAAACCTTGTCGCCGACCACCTTGATCCTGGCGTCGGGTGCCAGCGCGGCGAGTTTCTCGCCGGTCAGCGACGGCCGGCTGCCGGCCGGGTAACTGCGCACCAGGGACACGTCATCCGGCAACGGAACCAGCTTGATCCGCCGACCATCGGCCGCCACCTGAAAGGTCAGGTCGAACTGGACGAGGATCAGCGTCAGTCGATCGCAGAGCGCGGCGGGTGCCAGCTTGGCGCCGGCCCAAAGGTCGTGCGGCACCAGTTCCAGGGCAAACAGTTCCAGCCCCTCTTCGACGGCCAGATCTTCGAGCAACCCGCGCGGCGTGGAAAAATCGTGCCACGACATGCTCCGCGGAAGCAGGAATTTCCGCTTTAGCGCGACCGGTAGCTTGTCGATGGCTTCTCTTCGCATGGCGGCTATTGTGCGCAGCCGGGAAGTAACCTCCGGCGGGCCAAAATAGGCCACCGGCCCCAGCATGGTAACGCCCAGTTTGCGACTCTGGGCCAATTGCCGCATCGCGCCCTCCAGCGGCACGCCGGGAAGCGAGAGGTTGATTTCTTGGCCGGGATCCACCCGCCGGTCGAGCAACACGGCCACGTCTTGGATTTGCGAAAGGCTGCGCAGCGCCGTACCGAGCGGCTTGGCCGACCAGACTAGATCGACCGGATGAGCCAGCCGCTTCTGCAGCCGTACCCCGGTCAGCAAAGAGTTGGCCGCCGTGGCCTCCGCCGCCGTGTACCACGTCGCGACGCCGGCCGCCAAGACGACCAGGGCGAGAAGGGGGCGACTCCCCGCTGAATACCGGTGAATCTCCATCTCTTCAGCCCAATTTCGATCTGGAAAAGTCCTTGCCTATTACCATTTTGCGCCGAATCGGGGTGCCAGCATAGGGCAAACACGCCAAAGCGGCGAGTTTTTTGTTGGTGCAAATGCGACCTTTTGATTACAATGGAATCCAGGTGGTCGAATCTGTCCGGATGGGGCCCAAAGCCCCCGCGGCGTCCGCCTCGTTTTTCGCAGGAGTTTCTCGTTGTGAGCAGCAACAAACGTCGAACGCCGTTCCTGTCCGTTCTCTATGAACTGTATCTGGACAGCCAGGATTCGGCTCGATTTATCAGCAAGGTCTCCAAGGTATATTCGCTCGGCACACTGCAAAGGTTGGCTCGCCACGATGCCCGCGAGGTTCGCCGCGCCGCCGTGCTCGCGCTGGGATTCATCGGCGACTACACGGCCAACCACACCCTGGGCTGCGCCCTGCTGGACGACGATCGCACGGTGCGACTGATCGCCGAAAACGGCATTCGGTCGGTATGGACCAGGGCCGGCAACGATACGGAACGCCAGGAGTTGGGCGTCATCGTGCGACTCAACGCCGCCCAGCAATACAAAGAGGTGATTCGCCGCGCGACCGAAATGCTCGAAAGGACCCCCTGGTTCGCCGAGGTTTGGAACCAACGGGCAGTGGCGCAATTCAACCTGAAAAGATACGCCGAGGCAATCCGCGACGGGCACCAGACCCTGGAGATCAACCCCTATCATTTCGTTGCCGCCACCAGCATGGGCCAGGCGTATCTCGAACTGGAAAACCACGTCTCCGCATTGGAGAGCTTCCGCCGCGCGTTACGGCTCAACCCCGACCTGGAAGGCGTTCGCGCCCAGGTTGTCCGCCTTGCAAGGATGGTCGAAGACAAGTAGGCTTATTGTCGTTGTTCGCTCCGTGAACAAAACGTCGGTTCGCGGCGCGAACCACGACTCTTGCCGACTATCGGGCCGGGGATTCTCATGCAGAAGCGAGATGTTATCCGCCTTGTTCTCGAAGGCAAGCGGCCGCCCTACGTGCCGTGGTCGATGGGGTTCACCAAGGAGGCCAAGGAGAAACTCCAGCAACACTACGGCTGCGACGACGTCGAGATCCCGCTGGAAAACCATCTCCTGAAACTCGGCAGCGACATCGGGTTCTTCGAAAACCTGGAAAACAACCGCGTGCGAGACGTCTTCGGCGTCGTTTGGGACCGCTCGGTCGACCGCGATATCGGCAACGTCGAGGGCCTGGTGCTTCCCGAGCCGACCTTGGCGGGATACGAGTTCCCCGATCCGATCGACCGGAGATTCTTCCAGGATATTCCCGAGAAAATCGCTGGGTTTCCCGACCGTTTCCGCGTCTTTCAGATCGGCTTCTCGCTCTACGAACGGGCGTGGACACTACGGGGAATGGAGAACCTGATGATCGATTTCCTCGATCACCCCGGTTTTGTCCGCGAGCTGTTCGCCCGCATCGCCGACTACAACGTCGCCCAGGTGAACGAGGCGCTGAAGTACGACGTCGACGCCGTCTATTTCGGCGACGACTGGGGCCAGCAGCGCGGCCTGCAGATGGGACCGCGGATTTGGCGCGAGTTCGTCTATCCCGTGTTGAAGCGGATGTACGGCGTGGTCCGCAACGCCGGCAAGCTGGTGATGATCCACTCCTGTGGCGACGTCGACGAACTGTTCGACGATCTTATCGCCGCCGGGCTGAACTGCTTCAACCCCTTCCAGCCCGAGGTCATGGACGTCTACGACCTGCTGCCGCGGTATCGCGGCCGATTGGCGTTCCACGGCGGCATGTCCACTCAACGGACGATGCCGTTCGGCTCGGTCGAACAGGTGCGGGCGGAAACGCAGCGGCTGCTGGACTTGGGTGCCGATGGCGGCTACATCTTCGCCCCCGCCCACGACGTCGAAGGCGACGTCCCGCTGGAAAACATGCGCGCTGCAATCGAGGCCGTTCAAACGCAGTCGGCGTACCTGACCGTTCGTTGAAACGGGCCGTTCGTTGAAAAGTTCGTAGTGACCGCATTCATGCGGTCTTGCGCGGGATACCGCCGCACGCTCCGATGAATCGGGGCACTACAAACGAGTTGGGCAAATGCTTGCGCCGCGGCCACCAAGACACGCTATCTCATCGCGTACGCGGCAAAGTACCCGGCCCCATCCGCATCGCCTGAAGTGCCTGATTGGCGTAGCGGTCGGGAGCTTCGCTAAACCTTTTCAGCGACGTCTCGTCGGCAAACAGGAAAACTCTGCCGCCGAAAGAGACGCCATGTTTGCGTTGGCCGGCAACGGCGCGGCCTTGTTCGATCGCGAGGACCACGTCATTGCCGCCGTTCACCGGAGCGTAACGATCGGGGTCAGACATAAAACGCTGCTGTTGCTGTGGTCCGGCAAACAGGTAGGTACGGCCTCGGTGGTACGCGCCCCAACGCGGATCGCCTTGCGTCCACTGCGGACGGTTGTTGCTCATGTCGTCGCTCAGTTGCACCGGACAACAGCCGCCCAGGCCCAAGGGTGGGCTGCCGGCAGGTAGCTGTTGCAGGGCCGGTTGATTCGACTGGTTCCGGTGGTAATCCGCATAGCGATCATCGGTATAGCGGTTGTCGGAATAGCGGTTCGCCGACGGCTCTACATTATCGGCGGTTCGATTGTCGCGTTGCATGTTTGGCGGTCCGACGGGGGCCATGTTGTTCTGAGCCGGAGCAACGGGAACCTGGGCGTACACTCCGCCACCGGCACCTCTGGCAGTGTTTGCCACCTGGTTCAGCCGGGCGGCAAACTGGGACGCCGCGATCATTCCCTGGAACCGTTCCAGCAGTTGGCCCCGTGGCGTGATGATGATATCGCTGGGCAAAGCCGTGATCCCGTACTGCCGGCATGTGGCCGGGAAGTAGTCATGGTTGATCCTCACCGGCACGTAGTTGGCCTGTATGGCGGCAATGACCTCCGGCCGGCTGAGGACCTCGCGTTCCATTCTCGTACACATCGTGCACCACTCCGCCCAGAAGTGGATCAGCACCAGCCGATTCGTGTCGGCGGCAAGTCGCTTGGCGCTTTCCAGGGTAGGTTGCCACGGAACAGATTGCTGTGCCAGTGCCCCGCAAGGGAGCAGAGCAGCCCAGGTTGCGACCACAATCAACCTGCATTTTGTGTGCATATTACCTATCCTCGCGCGCATGGAAACGTTTTCGGCCTAGTTTTCGACGTGATGTAGTTATCGGAAAGGCCGACATCGAAATGGTGCGAAAATGGCGGGGTTATGCCGGATTGTCTGAAT